>Ga0074193_1000113_pt1 | contig 144696 bp, 131 predicted proteins | sample EPASupsiteHSE605_FD_64523 | JGI IMG/M metagenome (GOLD analysis project Ga0074193, IMG submission 64523) | Bioremediated contaminated groundwater from EPA Superfund site, New Mexico - Sample HSE6-05 | ecosystem: Environmental > Aquatic > Deep subsurface > Groundwater > Contaminated ... | reverse complement strand
TCACCTCTATTCCTCGTTACACTATTATAACATGTAACGAGGAATAAATGAAGCAAATTATGGCTCAAACCCTGATGTTTACTGGCTTTTTTAAGGTTTCATCGTTACATGATCCCGGGAATGCAGGAGTCAAGGACAAATTAGTTGATGAAATTTAGGGTTTTCACCTCCTTTACCACTGATCTCCTACCGAAGACGATCAATAATTTCCGCTTCAGATTAATAACACCACCTCCACAAATGATAATTAATAATATGTGCATTTATTTGCACAATTATATTAAAAAAATAGCTTTATCCTTAATGGATAAAGTATTTATTTGTTGCTAAATAAAACAACTTTACATTTCTACCAGTCCAGAGTAGAATTATAAATTGTACCATTTTTTGTTTCAAACATAAATAAATAGTATAAACAAGGTAAAATAATTCGTTCAGAATAAATTTACAGTCTTCAAGATATGTAGTAATGAGCTAATTTTACACAATTTGGTGAAAATATCTGTCTATAATTAAGGCTATTTCTTCTGTTTGACTTTCCATCTGCAAATTATTAATATATTTTTAAGTAAACGCTAATTAATTGAGCAAAATTTTGCACTATTTAATAGTACCCTATAAATCGAGATCCTGTCAAGTGAGGATTCTCTGTTACTCACGATATCTTAAGGGGGATTTAAATGCAATTAGTCGCTTTAGCAGGGGATCTTGGCCCTAAATGGTTTCATGTTGCTCTTCGTGCTTTAGTACTGATAGCGCAATCAAAAGATATGCTAACAAGTGCTCAAATAGCAGAAAGACTTGGAACTGAAAGTACTTTTCTCAGGAAAATATTAGTACGTTTAGCCAAAAGCAATCTTGTAATTTCTTATCCAGGACGTTATGGAGGTTATTCATTAGGTAAGCCTGCTAGTGAAATTAAGGTACTGGATGTCTATCAGGCTTTGCTAACTACAGCTCCTACACCTTACTATTCTGTTCCTTCTACAGGTTCAGAATATTATATTTCTCTAATAATCACAAAAGGGGAAAAAGCATTTCAGTCAGTATTGGAAGATTTCACGATTGAAGAATTGCTTAACAACGAATAAAAAGCCAAAACAACTTTAAGATCAACCTCTAATACTGAGGTTGATCTTGTGTTAAAAAGGTACTTTTTCTCAACCATGATCTCCGATTTACAATTTACGAGAAAGAAGATGTTTCTTAAGGTTATTTGTGAAGTGCACGTTTCAAAGACCAAATTGCTGTATTTTCTGCGTGTTTACTGATTTCAGCATAAGGATTCTCAAGTTCAAAGCCATGGATACCTCCGGGGTATAAAGTAAACCCGGCGGGAACGCCTGCCTGCACTAATCTGGTTATATAATCAATGGTTTCATCACGATGGGGATCCAAACTTCCGACATAGGAATAACAAGGTGGCAATCCGGAAAGGTCCATAGCTCTGCTCGGAGCCGCATAAGGGGAAATATCATCTCTATCTTCGTGACCTTTTCCTAAATATAAATCCCATATTTTCTTACATGAATCATAATTGAGTGCTCTTGGATCTGTAAATTCAAGAGTGGACTTGGTCCTTAGCCGGTCATCTATTGTTGGGGCAAGCGGCATCTGGAATACCAGCTTTGGGCCTTTGCGATCCCGTGCCATTAAAGCCACAGCAATAGTCAGTCCGCCTCCGGAACTCAAACCAGTTACAGCAAGACGGGAAGAGTCTACTCCCAGGTCTTTGGCGTTCGCTTCAAACCACTTCAGCGTTGAGTAACAATCTTCATAAGCGGCTGGTGCAGGATTTTCCGGAGCCAGACGATAATCAGGAGAGACAATAACACAGTTGACTTCTTTTACGTATTTATAACAGGTTGCATCTTCGTGGGAGGGGCTTCCTATGGCGTAGCCGCCATAATGTAAGTAGAGGACACCTGGTAGTAACTCTTTATTAACTTTCGGTTCATATATTCTAACAGGAATATCAGGTGCCCCTTCAGGGCCTGGAATTAATCGATCTGTCACGGTGACTTCCGGATCTGGCGGTACTGGAATTAACGGAAAAATGATGTCTCTCCCAATTTTTCTTAATATCCTTTCATTACTCCAGGCACCTAAATATGCGGGCGGATTAGTTAATATACTTAAAAATTCTGGATCCAGTTCTTTTTCCAAATATATTTTACTCATTTTCATTCCTTCTCTTTCTAGAATGTTATAATGAATAGTTCATCATTAGGTTTCCACCGCAACCCAATTGGTGGCTACCTCTAGCTTTCTTCAAAAAACCATAAATCTCCTTTTCCGCCACAGAAGAATTTTTCAAAGAATAGCCAATACTCGGCGAAACTTGTCGTTTCGCAAAGGGTCCTGGAACCTACGCGGAACGACAATGAATGACAGCTAACAAGCAGTTCCGCCGATTGGTAGCAATTCAATCGGCGTATAACCTTGTCCATCCCCTAGAGGGGGTATGCAGTCAATAATAATTGCTGGATTTGATCTTGCTACCCCAGTAAATTGAACCTTCTGATTCGTTAAGTCAACCGAAACTTCCAATTGATTACCCATTTTATAATCCCTCCATTTTCCTTATTTATTAAAGATGTGTTTGGAATTTAATTGTCTATGCCAGTAAGATTGTTAATCACAAACAATGGACCCTTGATACATGTCCTTCCCTCATATGAGCATCCGGCCCCTAATGGATCCACAACCTTTACATCCACCACGCCATCTTTCACATAACTTCCATTTAGTGAATTACCAGTTATCCTACTGATGGTCACCAGTATAAGAATAATGCGCAATTATCCCAAATTAGTGACCTTACTTATTTAAAACTTCGCCAAACAAGGATTTGAGAGCGAACAAACGCCTTTATCTCGCTCATGTTTTTTTATTCTATTTTCCCAATAACATATTCAAACCCAAAACGTCTGTAATCCTCCCAAAAAAGGCTACGGTTTTCAGGAATTTGTGTTGGTTCACGCAGGCGCTTTTGTTCGTTTAGTGATTCTTCTTTTGGACGTTCTTCCACAAGTAGTTCTTGCCGGCATTGATCAAAAAGGTCTGCGCCTTTAGGCGAGTTCACCAAAATCAGCGAGACCCCCAGAGGGTCAAACCATTCAGGGCTGTATTTCTCAATTCCAAAATAATCCGCAATAGTCAAATCGGAAACGCGGTGAATATCAGTAAAACGGCATTGCGAACAGGAAGGGCGTGTGATGGCACCAACTTTAAAGAACAACTGGTAAAAACGATCATCCTCTCGTATTTCTGGACTTTTGTCTGTAATAAAGAGAAACCCCTTGTTGCTGTTTGCACGGCTCCAACCGTCTCTCTTCGAACGAAATTGTACACTGACAAGCTTTCCACAGTTTTCTCGTTCAAGTAACTGCTTATACTCCTCCCAGATTAGTGGGCTTGGGATACTGTGACAAATCAAATCACAAATATACAGTCTGTCCATAAGCGGTGAATTGCCCATAAATCCGCGCAGCCCTGCGGCCTGGCAAGGAGTCCCGGTAAAAAGAACAATGAGGCCCTCCTGCAAGTCGGCATTAATATGAGCATAGGTATCCCCCATGTCACTCTGCACATATTTAGAAATCCGCATCCGGTCCCGCTGCTCGGGCGTTTTGGCCCGCTGATGAAGAACATGAAAGCCTTCGTCATAATCCGCGCCATAAATAACGCCGTCCTGCCGGAGTATAGCATCAGAAATAGCAGTAAATGCGCCGCCTGATGTGGATTGCCACAAAACCTCCTGTGATTTATGGCGCGCCACGTAAAAGTGGGGTGTACCGCTTTTTTTGTAATTGTCTTTATGTGTCACTGGACAGATTTCGGTACACCTGCCACAATCTACGCAATGGATTTGATCAATTTTCGGATAAAAAAACCCTTCCTCGTCCGGCTTCATGGTAATGGCTTGCATGGCGCAGACGCTGTAGCAAGCACTGCACCCACAGCAATCTTCTTTTTTGAGGTATACTGATTTCATGATTACATGCATCCTTCACTTAATAGATACTTACGATACTGGTGTGCCTCATATCCAATCATACAAATCCAGCCTAGGGTAACACCAATTGCAACCGCAGATAATCCGAAATGCTCAACAAGCATATAGGCAAGAATTACCCGTACAGGAATCTGAACAATGGTTGCATACAGCGTTATGTCCATCCTGCCAAGCCCCCGAAAAAAGCCCTGAAACGAATTGCAAAAGGCGGGTAGGATATAAAAAACAGACATGACCTTTAGATATTTGACGCCAACTTCTATGGCATTTACTTCTCCCGAATTGAGAAAAAATGTCATCAGTGTATGCGCAGAGAAATAGACGGAAATGGCTAGCAGAATACAATAGCATAATCCTATCACAACTGAACTTTTCATGCCGTGCCGAATCCGCTCAATCTTTTTGGCTCCCCGGTTTTGGGAGACGAAGGTTGTCAGAGCAAGCGCAAGACTGTCGGTAGGGGCAAGTATAAAGCCATCAATTCTCGTGACCGCATTATAAGCAGCAATTGCGTCGACGCCAAGCGGGTTCACAGCTCCTTGCAAAATAAAAATTCCAACATAGAGAAATGTTTGCTGAATGGCCGACACTGTACTGTAGCCCACCGTTTGAGCCAGAAGCGAAAAATTTATTTTTAAATCCCTAACATGAAATCTGAGAATAGGCACCTTCCAATAAATATACCCCATACAGAGAACCGCCGAAACGGCTTGGGATATTACAGTAGCATAAGCTGCACCACATACCCCCAAACCAAAATCTCTTACCAGCATAATACCAAGACCAATGTTGAGAATGGATGAAAAAAACAAGAAAAATAACGGTGTAGTGGAATCTCCGATGGAACTAAGTGACGACGATAATATATTATATAGGAAAGTAAAAACAAGCCCAGAAATAATAATTTCTAAATACGCTACTGCTTGTGGTATGATTTCATCCGGCGTTTTTATCAGGAAAAGCAACGGCTTTATCAGAAAAATCGCTACAACTGAAAGTACAATGGTAAATATCAAGCCACTTAGGATTGATGTAACCTCTTCCTGTTTCACCTTTTCATGCTCAGATGCACCAAAAAATTCAGACATCAAAATTGACGAACCCATTGTGATTCCAACCATCAGAAACATGAGTATATTCATAATAGGAGCCGCTGTGCCTACAGCAGCAAGTGCCATTTTTCCTGCAAATTTCCCTACCATCACGGCAGCGGCAGCGCTGTAAAGTTGCTGTAATACATTACCAAACAAGAGCGGTATGGCAAATGACACCATCCGCTTTGTTACGTTGCCCTCAGTCATATTTTGCATAAAAATACCTTCTTACGAGCATTGACTAAATAATTATATTTTTCACGAGACTTCCTTATTGAATTGAATATATCTTAGATACAGTGTTATTTTATCTCAGGTGAAAAATACTTGTAAAATGCTTTTATAGTGCCTAAAATATAAACTATAATGCATATATAGAGAGGATACAGGCATGACAGCTTTAGAAATAGATGCTTTCCTTACAGTAGTAAAGACCGGTAGCATTACTGCAGCAGCTGAACAGTTATATGTGACGCAACCTGCACTAAGTAGACGCATCTCAGCACTTGAGAATGTGCTTGGCTACAGTCTTATGGAACGTGGTAAGGGAATACGGACAGTCAAGCTTACTGAGAAAGGCAAGGCTTTTATTGCCATTGCACATAAATGGAAGATATTATGGGGTGAGACAGAAGAAATTGCAAGACTGGATAGCAATCTGATTTTAAATGTAGCTGCCATAGGGAGCTTACTTGCTTATACTTTGCCAAGTGTATTTCAGAGGCTTTTAAAGGACAATGAAAATTTAAGTTTGTCCATTCAGAACCATCATTCTTATGAAGCATATGACTTTATTGAGAGCGGGCTAACAGATATTGCGTTTATTTCGGACGCCATGTATTCCAAGAATGTAGAGACGATTCCGGCATTTCGAGAGCCAATGCTTTTAGTGGCAGGTAAAAATGTGAATCTCCCATCTGAGATACATCCATCAAAACTGGATGTAACGCATGAAATTAAGATACCGTGGTATCCCCAATTTAATTTCTGGCATAATTACTGGTTTGGTACATTTGCAAAACCGAGGGTAATGATTGATCAGATGTCCATGGTGGAATATTTCTTGGATAGTCGGGATAATTGGGCAATAGTACCCGTGTCAGTTGCAGAAAAGATCGCTAGGGTAGTTGATGTGGAAGTTTGTAAAATAAAAGATGCCCCTCCAGAGAGGATTATCTATTATATTTTAAGGAAAACTCCAAAGGAAGCAGTAAAGCCGCTGTTGCAATTGCTTAATGAAGAAGTAAAAAGTATAAAAGGAGTTACTTCTTATCTGAAATTCTAGTTTTGTTATTATTAACTATGAACCTTTACCATTTGCTCTGAAAAGTGCATACCACAAATTAAAAATGCACACCCCTCAATTCAAGGTGCGTGCATCTGTTGCCATATATTCTTAAATCTTCATGCCTCGTTCAAAATTGTCCAGTGCCGATTCATTTGCTAAAAATTAAACCGATTTTTGCGAGATCTTATCGATTGTTCTGTCACTGAGGATTCGTTTCATAAATACGGCAGGTTTTGCCCCATATCCGACAGCATAGCGAGTTTTTGGCTTGCGGGCTGTCACGGCCTTTCCGATAGCAACAGCAATTAATTCAGGCTTTGTATATTTCTCACTGGAATAATTTTTCTTCATGTTGTCTGCGACACGGCTTGCCTGTCCGACATATGCGCCATTGGCTGAGGACTGCTTCAGATGCTCTGATGCAATGATGCCCCAATCTGTTTTAATTCCACCTGGTTCTACTACAATTACATCAATGCCAAAGGTCGCTACTTCCATACGCAAGCTGTCGGAAAATCCCTCTACAGCAAATTTGGTGGCGTGGTACCATCCACCAAAGGGAAAAGCGACTTTGCCGCCAACGGACGAGATATTCACGATTTTACCGAACTTATTTTTTCGCATAGTGGGGAGTACAAGTTGTATCATACGTGCAAGACCGAACAGATTGACTTCCACTTGACGGCGCGCTTCTTCCATCGGCACATCTTCGATAGCGCCGTAAGAACCATATCCGGCGTTGTTGACAAGCACGTCGACGCGGCCTTCCTTTTTCAGAATGTTTTCTTTTTATTTATCCCACCCCATTGTTTAAAATAGAAGCTAACACCTTGTTGATCACAATCATTTTTAATAGATAACACCCACTCAGGGTCCATCCTTCGAGATTTAAACCCGCTTTCTCCTCCAACAGTTGCCCAGTCAATGCCCGTTAAATCAAGGTTCTTAACCTCATCTATAAGCGGTTCAAAGGAAATAAATCGGACCTTAGCATTCACTTTCCTCAAGGAATCAATCCGATATTTCTTTCAACAGCCAAATGTTCGGGCTCCAAGTCATATAAGGAGCTAACTCTGCAAGTCGTTCTGCTCTTCTCGTTAAAACTTGGAAGGTATGCCAGGATGCTTTTTAATTTATAACTCCGGCATTATATAACTACAGTATTTATAATGGTGATAAAGAAATTATGGGCAAAGTATGGTACTTTTACTTCCCCTGCCCGTAGCTCAACAGGAGTACCACAATCTTCACAGATCAACTCATTCCTATACTGAGCTTTTTTCCATTCACGCTTAAGCTCATATACATCCATATTGTGCTCATTCCTTAACCACAACGCACAAATTCTTTTCCCGTGAAGTAGGCAATTGTCCATGATACCCCTCCTCGTGAACTAGTGTTCTTATTACAACCATATATTGTCTTGTCGTGGGTTTTACGTCATTATGTCTATATCAACGGTATAGGAAAGTCCATGGTCATTCCCCTTTAATTTATCGATAAGATGAATTTGTAGGTATTCCGTATTTAGATGCGTTATCAAAATATTCCATATAATTCATAGAACCGGCATAGTTGAATTTCTTAGTATTGCTATCAAAATCAAAAACTAATATTGTTCCACTAAATGCGGAACCGTAGTTACCTTTAACAGCAATTCTATTAGGTGCCAGTTGTATGACTTCTTCTCCTGAAGTTTTTAAACTAAAATTGGGGTTAGGTAAGGGATTTAATGATGCCGTTTGATTATTTGTAGGCTTAATTGCAATGACTATTAGGCATAATAATATTCCCAGCAGTATAAATTTAGTAAATTTATCGTTCATAATAATTCCTCCTGTTAATTCAGCTGATCTAAAAATATGAAAATAAAGCCCCCTTATAAAAGCCGTGCATGGCCGCGTAGATTTGAGTATGGTTCGTATAACTTTTTATGTCAACAACACCAGCATTCTATCAATAAGGATACTGTTGTTATGTTTATTGAACTCTCGCAAATTCATATATCGGGCTGAAGCTTCTAATAAGTCTGAGTAGATTGTAGGGCCGTCCCAAAAGAACCAACAGGCCAAAACGAAAAATTAGCATAAGGGGAACCAACTCCGCCTGGACTGACTACCATACTTGTCGTTGTATTAAAATCATAGAATAAACTTGCTGCTGCGGGTATGCCTAAAGTCATCGAAACGGTACTTTCTTTAGTGTAAGGAGCGTCCGCTCTCTCTGGAGTTGCCGTCAGATCTTTTTTATTGTTTTTCGAGGTTTATAAGGTATAATCATTATTAGGGACTATGTACACAATATGTGGATAAGGATGGGCTGTGGCCTACATTTTTGGGATACTGTGAAATAAAAATATGAAAATACAGCATATTTTCCATGAATATGCAATATGGGGTTCCTTATGATTTCAAAGAAAGATATACAAACCTTTTACGAAGCATATCGGATTTTAATAAAGGAAGATGATTATGTTTATCTTCTGCCGCATCCAGCTTTGAAGAACTGGATTTCAAATTATACCATTACCTTTCCAATCAAAGGCATGATGTCCAACGAATATACCGTTATGCCGCACGGAAGCGCCACGTTGGTACTGTCATGTGATGAAAACAAGACTTTCTGCAACCTGTTTGGTCCAACGACAAAGCCCTCTTGTGTGGGCAGCGAGGCCAATCGATTTCAACTATTATTCATCGTGGAATTTCAACCGGCAGGGTATTATGCGTTCAGCGGAATGCCTCAGAAGGAACTGACCGATTGCATACTCTCTTTTGAAAATGTTAATCCCGCAATGAAAAAGCTTATGGCACAGCATTTGGAAAATGCTTCTGATATACGCAGCTTTGTTAATGAAATTGACAAGCTGTTTCTCTCGCACTTGAAAACGGCTTTGTATCGGCCCGAATTTTTTGCGGCGAATCAAATGATTCTCAACAGCGGGGGCCAAACATCCGTCAAAGAATTATCCTACAACGTGTTTTACAGCGAACGGCATTTAGGACGCATCTTTGAAGAATACTTAGGGGTGAGTATTAAGTCCTTTTCCCGTCTGGTTCGTGTCAACAAGGCGATCCGGCTTTTGAGGCGGCCTCAGTACAGCATCACGCAAGCCTATCTTCAAACCGGGTTTTATGATATGCCGCACTTTATCCATGATTTCAAGTCTATATGCGGGATCACACCACAGGAGTATCGGGATAATATGTCCGATTTTTACAGCGAGATTGCTAAATTCTGAGGTACAATAAAGAAAAAACCAATAGGAGTGATTATATGCAATACCAAGGCATTTTGATTGCCGTATCGGACATGGCAAAATCGAAACATTTTTATGAGACGATCATGGAACAAAAAATTTTAATGGATTTAGGAGTGCATGTGTCTTTTGAAAGAGGGCTGTCCCTGCAATCCAACTATGCGGAGCTCGTCGGGCAAGACCTGAGAATGCAATCGCGTCCTAATAACTTCCAGCTTTATTTTGAAGTAGAGGATTTGGATCACTGGCAGGAAAAAATCAAAGGCACGGATGGTATTGAGTTTATCCATGAGGCCAAAGAATATCCGTGGGGCCAGCATGTCATGCGGTTTTATGATTACGACCAATATATCGTTGAGGTCGCTGAAAGCATGACAAGCGTCGCAAAGCGCTTTTTGGCACAGGGACTGAGCGTAGAGGAAACTGCACAGCGGACAATGTTCCCCCTAGATTTTGTTAAAAAACTTTTATAATGAGATTCAATTAGCCATGGCAGACGATGCCAATCAATGTTGGCTCGCTTTTCGTAATAATAATTCAAAAATTCAGCGAACAATAAAATAGCAAATTGTTTTTTATTCTATATTTCAGAAACATAGCCTATTCTTAAATATAGGAGCATGTATTAGGTAAATTATAGGGGCACCCGTATGTCAAGTACACACCGAAAAATATTATTTGGAAAGCCCACACCATAGAATTGTGTGGGCTTCATTATTATAGCAAATCTGATGGCAAATAATTTGTGCTCGCGTCAGATCAGTTTCCTTTGAAATATCCTCGGCAATTTCCCTGGCCTTGTTGTTTTCCTCACAGTCTGCCCTCAGTTTAGCTGCCTGAGCAGAAATTGCAGTGTAGCTGCGGTTCAGCCGGTTCAGCTCCGTATCCAATCCGGCTTTTTGTGCCGCATACTACCCGGCGTCGATTTCCCGCATGACATACCACTCGTACAGGTTCCGCTTATCATTCTGGTACCTGTCAATCAGCTTTCGGTACTCTGCCTGCTGCTCGGAGCAAAGCTCTTCACTCAAATCGTTCAGGCTGTCGGTGTTTAAAATGACCTGCGCCTGCTTGGAGATAATGTCAAACAGCATGGTTTCCAGTTCCCGTTCCTTGATTTCCATACCGTGGCAGGGAGCCGAAGCATCCACCTTGGTATAACGGCAGACAAAGGCCGGTTCCTTTCTTGGCGCTCTGTTCATGGTATGTTGACAGCAGCCGCAGACAACCTTGCCGCGCAGGCTTCTTTTTCAGCCGGATGGCCTTGCCGATTACGGCATCCGCATGTGCCGGGTAGAAGTGGGCGATTACTCCCCCACAACCCCCACAGACCCGGACGTGGGATTTCCCGCATCCGGGTCCTCTTATTATAGTTTTGCTAAATGTTGTAGTGCATTATTTTTGGCATTGGAAGTGGAAAATATTTGAGAAAATCGTTGAACGAGTCCCAGCTTCTTTTACCTTTCCGCGTCCGCCCCCTGTGTTACCATATTATAACACATCATCAGTGGGCATTCTTCATAGGGAAGCTTCACACATCACTATTGTATAGCAACAGTACCTGGTCACCTGTGGTGTACAACTGTTTTTCCTGGGCTAATACCCATATCCGTACTGATCAGGCGCCTCACCCCGGAGTTGTAACAATTAAGACCTTCGGCTTGTAGTTGCCGAAGATCGTGTCCATGACTCTCGGCAAACGGCTTTCATCAATAATGCTCGATCACTTCATTGAGAATCATCACATCTTTAGCACGCAATTGCTGATCATAATAAAATAAGGAACCCCAAATTGGGGTCGGTGAAATAAAGTCGTCCTTGCGACTTACTTCTGAGAATCGTTTCAGGGCACGAAGTTGCTCCTTCTCCGTGGGCTCCACCGCCAATCACTGCTTCAACTTCGCTATCACTGAAGACAGTATAAGTGAAGCGTACGCGATGCCCCTTTTCCATTCGATCATAGAGATTTTGAGGATTCTTGGACAAGAGAAACGAAAGCATTTTAGCCCCTTCTCCCGTCGCCTTAATTGCTAGCTGCACAAGAATAAACTCCTGTCTTTTTAAACTTTGTATTAGTTATATCCTATGAATCATCGTTCCATGAGTCATCATCATTTAGCCCTAATGCTATTGAGTACACTGCCGGCGCTCATATACATCCCTCTCCATTCTATGCGCATCAATGCAGTGCGTCAGTTTTACTTCCACAGATACGTCTATTAAATGCAGTGGAATAAATGTCTTTTCATGTGAGTTGATATTGGTGCTTGAGGAGGATTAAAAATGAAGCAATCTATCCCCTGTATTTTTTAGCTAGACAATTTGACGCCCCTGTACAGGGGCGTCATTTTACTTACCTATCTCATTGCCAATAGAAAATGCCGAGGCAATTTGTTTCCCTATACTATAGTAATTTCTACTGTCAGGGGCATATATTAAAGGTTGTATTTGTTCTATAATCGGCTGATTTCCATTTTCTTGTAGGGTATCATCAATTTTGACATCCATAATCTCACCAATAAATTGAGTGTGTAGGCCAATTTCAATAACCTGAATTATTTTACACTCTAGATTAAATGGAAATTCTCTGATATAAGGGGCATCAACAAAATCACTTTTTACTGGTGTAAGACCAGTCTTAGCAAATTTGTCTTCCTTTTTTCCAGTTACTATGCCAAAATAATCGGCTTCTCTAACATAGTTTTCTGAGGGAATATTGATTGTGAAGGCCTTTTTCGACATAAGGTTACCATAAGTATAAGTGGCTTTGCGTAGTGAAATCGCGACGCAAGGCGGAGATGAGCAGCAAATACCTCCCCAAGCAGCAGTCATGGCATTTGGATTGCCTTCATCATCATAGGTACCTATAACCAAAACCGGTGTAGGATAAACCAGCGTTTTAGCGCCCAAACTTTTTTTCATATATTTCACCTCTTATATTATTTGCCACTCTCTCCTTCTCACTCTGATTGGATCTCGTCAATGAGAAGGGAAATTTCTCTCATTCTATACAAATCTTCTTAAACTTAAACTAATATTATTTGGAGACAAAGCGATTATCTTGTACCCAAAAACGCCACGGATAGTGTACGGCTTCTCTACTGTTAGTAATACCTATTCTTGGACCAACCGCAATAGATTCAATATCTTTTCCTTCTGAGATAAAAAGTGGATACTCAAACATCGCTCTCCCGTAATCTTCCTTTACTATACCAAGGGATTTCGTTAATTTTCCTGGTCCATTTGTTAGCTCTAGTTCCTTTTTCTCTTTTCCGCGACGTTGATACATCAGGTCAATTCCGCAACATGGTTCTAAGGCTCTAATTAATACTGCCTCTGGACACCCAATTTCTCCACTAACCACATTAATAAGGCAATGAGTATGCATAACATAAGTATAGGCATACCCAGGTGGCCCAAACATTACTTCAGTTCTTTTAGTCCTTCGATTTTCGAAACCATGTGCCGCACGATCTTCTGGTCCGATGTAGGCTTCGGTTTCTACTATCCATCCCGAGGCCGTACCCAACTCTGTTTCTTTTACAAGCAATTTTCCCAACAAAGCACGAGCTAAACTAAGCGTGGGTTGTTGGAAAAATGAATAGTTTATCGGTTTTAATACCATAATCGTACCCCATTATCTAGTTTACACTCACTAGTATTCCAATATAAACAGAAGCCATTTTCTACCCAATAGGCATTTCTAACAACTGCTTACTGTAGTTAATGTTTTCCGTCAATCTTGCATGCCACGGCTTGATCACTCGTATCCTCGGAAAGGATGTCAGGATACTGTTTCCCATGACGCTTTAGCCAAATATTAGCATATGAACACGTGGCTGTAGCTTTAATCCCCTCTTTCCTAAAATACTCAGCCACTACTTCCATCATCTTCGCAGCTACACCCTGACCTCTCAAAACAGGATTAACATAGGTATGATCTATATCCATCTCTCCATTTTCTTTACGAATATACGTAGTCTCACACATCAATTCACCTTTTTCATCTGTATTATAAATACGTCCATTTTCATATTTCCAATCCATGTTTTTCCTCCTCTAATCAACAGAATCAATGAACAATGCCTTTACCTTAACAAAGTTAGAACTTACCCTAATATTACCTTTTCTATCTTTGACATACCAGTCAATATTCACTAAAATATCATTTCACTGATTGAAGGATAAAGTGTATATTGGCAGGGTAGTACCGTAAAGCTACTACAAACTATTACTTAAAGACCGATGAGTAAAGCATCCTTGTGGCCACTTAGGCATACCATGGATGCTTTTTTTATGAAACAAATACCGAAATCAAAAGTGTATCATAAAATATGAAATTCCACAGTCCTATTAAAGTACCCAAGTTCCGATTAAAGCGTAAAACTATCGTTCTATAAGTTTAGAAACGTTCCGCCCCAATTTATGGTGGGCTTCGATAGCAATCGCCATGATCAGATCGTCTTTACTATCAAAATGCCTATAGGGTGCGGTGTGGCTTACACTGCAGGCTTTTGCCACCTTGCGCAACGAAAAGTTTTCATACCCTTCTTCATCTAGAAGCTTTAAACCTTTCTTAATCAATTCGGCCTTTAAATTTTCATGATGGTAATTTTCGTTTGACACTCGACCATACTTCCTCTCAACAAACATAAATATATTATACCACAAGTTGATAAAATGTTTACATCGTAAACATTGCGTGCTATTATTATGTTGACACTGTAAACATAATTCGATAGGGAGTGAATTGAATGAAAGCCTTGTTGATTTCAGATCAGGAGTATCTGACCAGAACCTATCAAGGTCTAAATGATTTGACAGGCAAGTTTTTGAAACAAAAGGGATTTGAGACAGAGTTGCTGGAACTAAGCGCGGAGAACCTGACCTTTTGTATGGGTTGCTTTGGTTGCTGGATCAAAAAGCCTGGGGAATGTGTTATCAATGACCGGATGGCCCAAATCAACCGAAGCGTTATGAACAGCGAGTAGTTATTTATCTCAGTCCAATCATCTTTGGGCAGTTCAGCCCAACTATCAAAAATGTTATTGATAGAGGATTACCAAATATGTTACCATTTTTAGAAACAAGACCTGATGGTTCTACTATGCATCCACCTCGGTATGATTCCTACCCCGGTCAGATTATCATCGGTTACGGAGATGAGATTTCAGATGAGGATAAACAACTTTTTATCGATGTCACAAAAAAACACCGCAGAAATATTGAAGTCATGATCTATCAAGAACCAACCGAGAACACAATTAAGTATCGAAATCCCGTGTGGTGTATTAGCTACTATATAACTAATCAAGGATATACTTAATTAGTGGATGATATAAGAATTGTAAATATAACGATTATGATAAAGATAATTCCAAATATTTTGAACCATAGTTTTCTACGTATTTCTTCAAACTCTCCGAGAGCCGTGCCAATTTCAGCCATAATTGTAGCAAGAAATTCTAACATCTTAACACCTACCAATAGTCATTTCCATTGCTAATCTTCAGGTACAAAGCCATTTCATAACAATCCTCGTGTATACGCATTACAATAGTTAACCACCTGAGCATGGAACTTCGGCACTTGACGAATTTTGGTTCGTAACATCCTACATATACGTCATATGGATAATGGGAACCTGATTCGTCAGGAATAAATTGAATTTGGGGCCTTGTAAATAAGGCTATGACAAGTAACACCAGCAGTCTATCAGTTGACGCTGGTGCTACTTTTATTTTGTAATATGCAAACTAATTAAACTTACTTTTATGTTAAACTAGCTAATACTAAAAGCAAATTATAAAGACCTAATAATTTCTCACTTATTTTACGTTGCATTTACATCACCTTATCTTTAACAAATCTTTAATTGTATTAGATAGAAAAACTCGGTATTATTAATCTGTTTTTTGTGGGTAATTGTGGCTAAAAATATTTTCCAATTACTACCAATCTCTATCCTGCGGTTATTAATAATATTGAGAAAACCAATATTATTTTTACCTCCTGAATTATTCTATGCAACCATATACCTAAATAACTTAGATTTAACCAAACAATCGTTAACCTGTAAAATACATTTTTAGCCGACCATCTTGATGAGAACTCGTTTGCTTAAGTCTAATTTAATAAATCATTCGCCATTAATAAGAATTTACCTTTATTTTACTCCTCGAATTACATGATTGACACTATAATAGAATTATCTTCTATCATAAAATTTTTTCCCTTCTGAGAGATATTGAATAGAAGCTTTGATTAGGCAATTTATAAAAAGATAGTTAATAATAACAACTATAGACAAAGGCATTTAGTAATGCCTTTGTCTATTTAAAACTGTTTTTAGACAGGCAAGATTGTTATTGGATTCCTAACTTACTAAGTGAGGTTAACTGGATTTATCCAGACATTATACCTGATTGTTTTGCCTGCAAATTTGAAGGCGGTATTGATTCCTTTGGAGTAGAATGGATTCCGACACATCCCGAGCTTTTTCTCCCATCGTTCGTAAAACCAGGTAATCCTAAACTTAAAGATATTGCAGACTGGACAACTCTGGAATTCCCTGATATTGATAGTTGGGACTGGGAGGCAAGCAGCATTAAATTCAAAGAAGGTCTTGACAACAATGACCGAATGAATATGGGAGTTATGCTGTCAGGTTTCTTTGAAAGGCTTATTTCGCTTATGGATTTTCAGTACGCTGCAATGGCGCTGATTGAAGATCCTGATAGCGTTAAAGATTTCTTTGATAAAGTTGCAGATTGCAATATTAGTTTAATGGAGCATTATGTGAAATATCACAACGTTGGCATGGTGCTGTTGCATGATGACTGGGGAGCTCAGAGAGCGCCGTTCTTTAGTATTGAGACTTTGCTTGAACGATCATACCTTTCTACAAACGTGTTACTGATAGAGCGCATGAGCTCGGCTTGTATTTTGTAGGTCACTGCTGCGGAAATTCTGAAGTATTTGTACCTACGATGATTGAAGCAGGTATCGATATTTGGCAATGCCAGACTAATGCAAATCCTGATTTACTTAATACCGTTGCCAAATATGGGGGACAAGATAATGTTTGATATTTCACTTGAAGTTCCGGCCGGAGCAACTATCGAGGAATTTAAAGTATTTGCAGAAGAAAAGTTTAATACTTATTTTGTAGGGAAAAATGCCACTTATAGTTTTGTAGATGCAAATTATTGTAGTTGCCAAGATTGGGATATCATTACGTATCAACTCGCAAGAAAAGCGGCTATAAAATGAGGCTAGAGTTAGGTTGAAGAAATTACGATGTTTTATATTCGTTATAAGTAGGGAGGGGACAATTTATGCTAACGAAGAGACAGAATTTAATGGAAACAATAAAAGGCGGAAATCCAGATCGCTTTGTCAATCAGTTTGAATTTATGGAATGCATCTGGAAAGCTCCGATAGAAACTCCTTGCGATCCAGGTCAGGAGATTAAGAATGAATGGGGCATCACCTGGAGATGGCCGGAAGGTCAGCTTGGCCCATTTCCTGTGCATGACAAGGAACACAAGGTCCTAAAGGACATCACTGAGTGGAGATACTATGTTAAGGCACCAGTTATTCAAACTTCTGATGAAGCATGGGCTGCGTCTATAGAACATGCCAATTCTGTGAACCGTAACGACCAATTTGTAGCAGGATGTTATTGGCCGGGGATCTTTGAAATGTGTCATCACCTGATGAGTATGGAAGATGCATTAACGGCTTTTTATGAAGAACCTGAAGCGATGCATGAACTCATTGATTACCTAACTGAATATGAGTTAAAATATGCAAAAGTAATGATCGATAAACTTCATCCTGATGCTCTTTACCATCATGATGACTGGGGCAGTTTTAAATCCTCTTTCATTTCTCCTGCAATGTTTGAGGAATTCTTACTCCCTGCTTACAAGAAAACATATGGTTATTATAAAGCCAATGGCGTTGAACTGATCGTACATCACAGTGATTCCTATGCCGCTAACTTGGTTCCTTACATGATCGAAATGGAAATCGATATATGGCAGGGAGTCAGCACATCGAACAATACTCCTGAACTTATTCAGAAATATGGTAAACAAATCACATTCATGGGTGATATCGACAGCGGTACTGTTGATTTCCCGGCTTGGACACCTGAAATCGTAAATAGAGAAATAGAGAGAGTTTGCAAGAATTGTGGAAAGCTGTACTTTATTCCGAACCTAACTCAAGGTGCTGATGTTAGTTCCTTCCCTGGGGTATATGAATGTGCAAATGAAGCGATCGACAAAATGAGTAAAGAAATGTTCTAGAAGGATTATCTATCTCGCACCTAATATTCAAAAAACGCCGCACTTGTGCGGCGTTTTTTGAATATCAAATTCTAGATTATATGAATTTTTGTTCCTTTCTTGTGGTCTGTGCTTCTTATTATGTTATACTAACTTCTGAGGTGGTTTTTCAGTGGCATCCTATTAAGAAGGGAAACGACACAAAGAAGCGGGGAAAATATCAAAATTAAATACTCTGTCATACTTTCTTGTAAACTCATTTTAAACACCAAAGTTTTTACTAAAAATGATCATACCATTGCTTTCGTTTTTACTATTCTGTCTGCGCAATTGAATCACGATGTTCCAGTTCTCGGCGGGTAAAAGTGATTTTTTTCTATTTTACTAACAAGAAGATATTTGTGAACCTTTAATAGAAAAGCCACGGTTAAAAAAGCTATTTGAATAATCGATGACAGAATTAGAAATGTATTTCTCAAGTTTAGCCATATAGATAACCATGATACCTTGTGACTCAACAATTCTATCGTTTTCATTCTTTAACTCATCCAGAGTTAATCCTATCTTGGGACCACCTCAGCCGAATCCCCCAAAAGTGATCCTAAGCATATTCTTTTGGGGATTTTTTTGTTCTGCAAACATCTCTTTGAGCTTTTTAGCCGCTTCTTCAGTTACTGTTATCATTTTTTCATCTCCTAATCATTTCTATACGTATTTCCTTGCTATAAAAATATGTCCCGCCACTACCTTGCTTTTACCCCTACCCCTTATGGGTATAATATGTTACTAATATATGCGTAGTAATGTGATTTGTCAATAGTCAAAATCTTCGCCTGAACCTGAATAAAAGCACGACCTGCACCTTCTTTTTCGTCGAGCCCTGCTCGCCGATTTTGGGTGCTTTGAATAATTGGTCTAGCTGCTTCTGAAACAGACAATCCTAGAGAAACAGTTCTCAAAGCAATTACTTATGCTGAACCCACCACCGAAGGCTGGATTCATGCATTTGAGACTTTTTTTTGCAACGAATAAAACAGTTCAAAAGACACAGCTTGAATGTGGAAAAGGCAGTGAATACAATACACTATCATAAGGGGCAAATATCAGTTGAAGATCTTGCTCAAAACTTAAAAATCAGCACCCGCCATTTAGAACGCAAATTTGATGAGAGAATTGGACTTTCACCAAAACAGCTTTGTCAAATATTTTGTTTTAAAAATATTTTTTATCTATTAACACAGTTTCCACAGGATTGGGCATCAATTGCTCTTGAATGTGGATATTATGATCAGGCACATTTAATTCGTGACTTCAAACGCTATATGGGATTGAGTCCAAATGCTTACATAAAACGTCAACGAGATCTGAATCAGTTATCTGCCGCCCTTAATGTTCAAATTACCACTTAAAAATAATGAATTCGGTTGCAACCAATAGAAGAGAGGAATTATGATGAAAAATGTATTGAGGGCGAATTTAGCCATGGTTGCTGTAATAATTATTTGGGGAATTTCTTATGTAAGCATTAAGGTAACTGTTATCGAAATCCCCCCTATCACGATGGCACTTATCCGTTTTACAATCGCCTCCTTGATCCTCGGGATGATTATCCGAAAAGTTGAACCCCAAACGAAACTAGATAAGTCTGATCTGCCGAAAATGGTTTTAGGCGGGATTTTTGGCATCACCTTATATTTCATCCTTGAAAACATCGGAGTCAAATTTACCACAGCAACAAACGCTTCCCTAATCGTTTCGGTCGTTCCAATTATTACGATTACATTGGATGTACTCTTCTTTCACGGCAGGATATCCTTAATAAAGCTATCGGGAGTTAGCATAGCCATAGGGGGCTCTTACCTTGCTGTTACCGCCAATGGTAAGGTTGAACTAAATTCCGCCCATTTTATTGGAAATATTTTAATGATTGCTGCAATGCTGTCATGGGCATTTTTTACTTTGGTTAATAAATCTCTTCAAGAAAAATATTCAGGATTATTTTTAACTACATATCAAACGATCTTTGGAACCCTGTTATTTGTTCCTTTGTCACTTTTCGAGTATAAAGAATGGAAGCTGTTTTCGCTTACAGCTTTAGGTAATATTTTGTTTCAGGCAATTTTTTGTTCATGTGTAGCCTACTTATTATATATCTATGCCTTGAAACGTTTGGATGTGGCTCTAACAACCATCTATTTAAATCTGATCCCTGTTGTTGGAGTTCTCAGCGGTTACCTCATTCTCAAAGAACGTGTTTTACCCATCCAGCTGGTCGGTGGATTAATAACACTTCTTGCTATCGTAATTATCAATTTTGAATTAGGAACCCCTCGGAAAAATTCTGAGGAGCATATACAACCAATACAGTGAACTTGATTACGGGAATGCTGCATAGTTCACGCAACTTACGATACGCTTGTCTAAAACTGGTCGACTGCCTGCCCTTGTAGGCATTGAAACATGTGGAGTATTACGAGGATGCTAGAGAAGCCTTGATCCGAGAAATCAAAGAAGAAACAAATCTGGACATCAAATTAAGTACAATATTTGATATACATTCAAATTTCTATAATCTGGCGCAGCACACTGTGGAAATATGGTTTTTGGTAGAAGAATATCGAGGAAACATAGCTCCGGGAGATGATATCGGAGCATTAGATTTCTTTTCAAGTGCAGAGATCAAAGAACAAAACATAGTGCTTGCATTTCAGGGATTCAATTATAAATTCTTATCCTTCAAAGTTTCGATGTATTCGTTGCCCCAAATTGCCAATTCAGCCAACACTTTATAGGAGAATTGAAGTCACTCAACCTTTTAGAAAGACCTTACCTTCATCTCCATCGACATCAACTTCCCAGCCCTCTTTAATGACTCGCATGACACCGGGTATATTCACCACGGCGGGAATCCCATATTCCCTGGCCACGATGGCCCCGTGGGACAAGAAGCCTCCGGTTTCCATAATCACGGCACTGGCTTTCAAAAACAACGGCGTCCAACCCGGATCGGTGGATGGCGCTACCATAACATCTCCCGGCTGCAGCCTGTTTCCTTCAGCCGGATGACTGATCAATCGGGCTGTACCGGAGGCTTTTCCGGCGGCAACAGGCACACCTGTCAGGAAATTACCAGAAGACCGGGGAGCCGGGTCAGTATACTTAGGAGTATCCCCCATAATAATGTCAGGTGGTGCAATGGACTCCATTTCTTTCATGAACGATTTTCGTTTTGTAATCAGCGCTCGAAGCCCCGTCCCGTCCCATTCATCCGTTAATATCGTAACCAGCTCAGGCCAGGTACAGAAGTAAATATCGGCCTGTTTTTCAATGATAGCCCGTTCGCAAAAACGAGAACCTAACTCTTGGGCTATCATCCGGTATGCATCCGTCACCACGACCACCACTGATTTGGTCTTTTCCCGCACGGCCGCCCCTTCCTGGGCTTTACTGATCAGTTTCTTGATCGATGAGTGCTTGTTAGAGGGTACTATATTTATAATTTCCTTCCAGGTCAGTTCAAATTTTTCTTTTTGCTCTGCCTTCAATTTACTAAGATCTGCGGTATCTATTGTACTGCGTATGATGCTTATCAGGTAAGAAGGGTCCTCCTTCCACCTAGGGTTGATGATATCAAGTTCGTAGACTGCCCGGTGTCCGTATTCTTTGATAAACTCCCGGAAAGCCTGTTTAAAAGCTGACCGTTCAGGTAATCCTTCCCAATTACTCGGGTCAAAGGCTGTGCCGGCAAAAAAACGAACGGCGTCATTGTCTTGACGAGCGATTCCGGCCAGTTCCATAAGCCTGTATCCGTGATCTGCACTGGTTATACCTGCCGATCCACCCACCATTAATGCATTTAAAACCATGGTGGCCCTGTCTGCAAAATATTTCGTGAGAATTTTATATAATGCCCCTACTGGTATGGTTGCCGCTCCGCTTAAGAACGAATACTCCCCGCAAAATTCTAATTGAATCTGACCAAGTTCATTATACCGCTGAATGAAATCCCGGTCTTGTAAATGGCTAAATCCCTTTTCTGTTAAATTCTCAATGGAAAGCAGTACCCGTGCATGGATTTTCGGGGCATTTTTCTTAGCCCGGTTAATTAAAAAGGTGAACCTTATTCCGTGCCATAACCTCTTTAATCCGCCGAGCCCTTTAAAGGGTTTTGGGTCCTTTAACTCGATTTCCGGCTGGTGGCCTCCCCAACCAAAATTAACGTCACGAGGCAATGAACCCATCGTATCAAACATTGCCCATTGTAGTGCCGATAGATTACAATACAGCCGACCGTTGAAGAACCTGGAGAACTGTAACCCTTCCGGCAGCTGATAACCGATTGCCGTATAATTAGATTTCATGACTGAATCTAAGGTATTAATCACTAAACGACGAAAGAGTGGTGACAGGACCATGGGCACAGCATCCCTATAGTTTCCGTTGGACCAGATATCAGGTTGGTTCTTTAAGGCTGCAAAGGTTCTCCTGGGCAAGGCGGTTACCGGTCTGGACTGGACTAGAATAAAATCTCGACCGTCAAAAACCCATTCCACATCCTGGTGCTGATCACAATCCCCCAGAGCTTCGAAAACCCTTAACAGAAGTAGTCCCAGCTTTTCAATGTTATCGTCTGACAACACTTGCTTGCTAGAAGAGTCAGGGGTCTTCACAAATTGCGTTCCCCCATCCTGATTGAGACAGGTCAATCCCTCCTTCCGCCCGGTTTTCCGCTCAATTAAATGTGGTACTGAGCTCCATGGACTGGCATCCAGATAATAGGTGTCAGGCTCCACCGTCCCTGTTACAATCGTTTCGCCCAGGCCAAAGTTAGCGTTAATAACTAAAATGTCTTGGCGCCCTGCCTGGGGATCACAGGTAAAACCTACTCCTGCGGCTTGAGCATCCACCATCTCCATCACAACTACACCAGTCATTACCTCGTCATCCCTGATATTTAGTTTCCTGCGGTAGGCTATAGCTCGATTAGACCAGAGGGAGGCATAACACTCTTTCACAGAGTCAAGAATATCCAAACCTCGGACATTCAGAAATGATTCATGGATACCCGCAAAGGATGCCTTTGCCGAATCTTCCGCTGAAGCGGACGACCTTACGGCCATTGGTCTTTCAAGTATGCCCATCCTATCAAGCTTAGTTTTTAATTCTTCCACGATTAGAGGGGGTATAGAGCCCGCTTTAATTTTTTGCCTTAGTTGATTCAAACTGTCCTGATTGTTAATTTTATCAATATTTTCCCCAGTTACTGACTGGGTAATGTTACTAACCATGTCCTGTAAGCTGTTGTACTTGATAAACTCCTCGTAGGCGCGGGTAGTAAGGACCCCTCCGATCGGAATTTTAAAACCATACTGAGCCAGTCGCCCCAAATTCCAGCCCTTGCCCCCAACCACTTGTACTCCGGATTGAACAGCTTCATCCCAGGTTAAAAAGTACTTTTCTGTAGATACTATCACATAAACCACCCCTTGCTTAAATACTCCTCACGCCGATTTCTATTTTTTTGCATCCTTCCCGGTGGCTCCATTCAGAAATAGGTCAACCAGCAAGGCCATCTCTTTGCGAAGTTCTAACCTAGACGGATCATTTAACCAATCCATGACAACGGCACCTCGAAGCATATCTAGTTGTTTCACCAGGAATTTGGCTTGGATATCCTGCCGAATTTCACCCGCCTGCTGGCCCAGCCTAATAATCTCAGCAATAAGGCTTTGAGTACCGCCGCTGCTGTAAGCTTCCCCTTGTAACATATTTTTCAGACGATAGCCCATTGAAATTCCGATAATCTCCGAGTTGATCTCCACCTGCCCATATACTTTGTCGAGTGTCTCCAGTAAGCGCGACCTTGTATCGGGCAGGTTTTGCAATTTATCGAAGGCCTCTTGAGTGAACTCCCTGGAAAGGCTTCTGACATATTCGTCAACAATAGCTTCTTTGACAGGAAAGTGATTATAGAGAGTTTTTCTAGCAACATCAGCTTGTTCGGCTATTTGCTCCATAGTGGTATTGTCAAACCCCTGGCGCTGAATCAAATCCATCGCTGCTTTAATGATTTTCTGCCGTGTTTCCTTCTTCTTGCGCTCTATCCTGCCTTCCACCAGAACATCCCTTGGTTCCATTGTTACGCCTCCTATGTGTTTGTTCCATTACAACCCATCTATTCATGAAGAAAAGATTATGGGTTACACTTATTGTAATATTACACAATGTGTATTTATTTAATTATCTCTATTATCTACTTGCGTGTCAATACCTTATTATTTTTCATCCTCCACTCCCATGTTTGACCAGACTGTACCACCAAGACGCGCTCTTCGTGAGATCCTATCCTTTAAGCTGATACTTAAACACCCTTGGCAAGCCAGAGCTTACCAAAGGTGTTTTTATCAATTTAACATAAATTTTTTTGCAATTAGTTAATTGGTTTGGATAGTCTCTATTTACAGTGTATACGGGCTATGCTCATAAGACGTAATTAGATATTTACAAACTTTGTCGCGATATTCCCGCTGAAAGTCCTATCATGCTCTACAAACAAAATAGTCGGTTGGTATTCAAACAATAGCTCTTCGATCTGTATACGGGAAATTACATCAATATAGTTAAGGGGTTCATCCCAAATATATAGATGCGCTTGTTCGCATAGACTTTTGGCAATCAGCACTTTTTTCTTTTGGCCACCGCTAAAAGTTGACATATCCTTTTCAAATTGAACTCTGGAAAAAGCAAGCTTTCTTAAAATAGCTTTAAAAAGGCTTTCATCAATCTCGTTGTTTGCAGCATAGTCCGTTAAATTGCCCTGAAGATACGATGTGTCCTGTGAAACATAGGATATTTTAAGCCGACTTCCTTTCCTGAAATTGCCCGTATAGTTCATAATCTCACTACAAATAAGTTTGATAATACTTGATTTTCCTGAGCCGTTTTTACCTATAAGCGCAATTCGGTCACCTTGCTCAATAGTAAAGCCTATCTCATTGCAAATCATCTTCTCATCGTAAAAGATTGATACATTTTCAAGTTCAACAAGTCGGTTTTTATGATAAACAAGTTGAGAAATCTTAAGGCTGTCGGAGTCTTCAATATTTTTGAGAAGTTTAGATTTTTCATCAATAGCTGATTGCTGTCTGTTTTCGATTGACTTGGAGCGTTTCATCATTTTAGCGGCCTTATGGCCAACATAACCTTTATCCAGCTTGGAACCGGAATTTTTTGTTCCATTTTTTGTTTTTTCTATTTCGTGGGACCAACTGCTCGTTCGTTTGGCAGAGTCCGACAAGCGATTAATGTCTTTTTTAAGCTTTTCGTTTTCTGCAAGCTCAAAGCTATCCTGCCTTTTTTTATTTTCCCACCAACAGGAGAAATTGCCTTTTTGGATTTCTATATTGGTCTTATTAATTGAAAGAATATGGTCAACGCAGTTATCAAGAAATGCTCTGTCGTGTGATACCAGAATAAAACCATGTTTGGTATTGAGATAGTCACTGACAAGTTTTCTTGCTGTCATGTCCAAGTGATTAGTCGGCTCGTCAATCAATAGAAAACTATTTTCCTTAAGAAACAAAGTAGCAAGCAACACTTTCGTTTGTTCTCCGTAGGATAATGAATCAAAAGGACGATATAAAATATCCTCAGAAACTTCTAGCAATGAAAGTTCAAGCATCAATTTCCAGTGAAGATAGTCTGGGAAAATGTCACTGATTACATCAAGAGTATTATTCCCCTTGTTTACTACATTGAAAGGAAAATATTCAAAGCTGACATTTGCAGAAATATTACCTTTGTATTCATATTTACCAAGCAACAAATTGAGAAATGTTGTCTTACCTCTACCATTTCTTCCCGTAAACCCTAATTTCCAAGCGGTATCTATTTGGAAACTCACGTTTTCAAATATGTCGTCATAACTACCATCATAGGCAAAGGTCAGATTTGCAACATTTATTAGAGACATAATTTTGTCCTCCCGTGCAAAAAATTATGAGCTGCAAGAAAGTTAATTCTTGCAGCTCGCAAATACACAGCAAAGCCAGACCCATTTTAGGGTATGGTAAGGATGTATTGTTTGACTGAAAAAGATAGTAACTTTCTTGCATAAGCACAACAAATTGAGCGGTTTCAGACACCACTACAGTAATTTCATTATGCTTTATATAATTAGCAAGAAAAATTACGCATCTTTCCATCTCCAATCTCTAATTGTTATTTTTGATTTTACTATATTACCTTGAAAAATACAACAAGCCCTTGGCTTCGAATGAGAAGCACATTATGTCCCATTTTCATAAATCGCCACTGACGCCATCGGATCAAGAAAGGACCTACAGGATTTACTTAAGGATTTACTTAAGGATTTTCATAACAGGTTCGCGCACGGGGACCGTCAAATTCACAAAAATAAATACCCTGCCAGCGTCCAAGGAGTAATTGCCCGTTATGAATGATGACTTCAGTTTGGAGCGAAGGGGGCATCAAGTGCCCTTTTGCATTAAGGCATTTTCGCCTTCCCCCTCTTTGTCACTTTCTTCGTTTCAGCTTTTATTTCCATCTCGATACCAAATAGATCCCCAATATCCGTATCCTCAATAATTCTACGACTTTTAACGTTTGATTTTTTAAGGAATGTTTCAGTTTTCTGACTGATCGCTTCTGATATAAGGTCATCCACCTTCACATTGCGCAGTACAAAAAACAAGGTGGGATCATCGTCAAGCCGGGCGCCTACCCCATAAAGAACTGCCGCCACGTGTTTGCACATATTAGCCCCGTCAGGGCAACTACATTGAAGCTTTATTTCCTTGGAGGCTGGAAACAAGCCCTTGCCCTTGGCGGTAAACACTTCTGCAAGTTTTTTGGGAAACTTACCCGCTATGAGTTCTTGCAGGGAATCGATCTGCCCTGAGCACTCCTTCGTTATCCCTTGCCAAAGCGCGCTGTATAGCGGTAGAATGCTTATCGTCACCTGATAAGGTTTAGAAACGCTCCCCTGGACAAGAGCTTTGATTTCTCCTTGAGTAATTTTCAGATCCAGTACCGCTCCATGACGGACGTAACTTCGGCCTCGCCCTATCCGATTGGCATAGTCAGAATAGCTCTCCAGATTATCATTCCAAGATTTTCCCCACCAGGTTTTGGCGATCTTTGTTCCTTCAATAATGACCGGACAGATATCAGGATTTTTCTTCCTCAGTTTCTCGACACTTTTTTGAGCCTTACGTCTTTTTTCTGCCACAGAAACGTATTCTGGAAAGCCACTGTAATATGCCATATCTATCCCTCGCAAACCTTATTTAGAGAGCGCAAATAAATCCATCAGCTGTTTGTTATCCAGCTCAGTAATCCAGTTTTCCTGACTGTCTGGAATAATATCTTGCTGCAGTTTCGTTTTATCTTCAATCATCAGATCAATCTTCTCTTCAATGGTACCCTTTGTAATAAACTTATGAACAACTACATTCTTTTTCTGACCAATCCTAAAGGCCCGATCCGTCGCCTGATTTTCAACCGCCGGATTCCACCACCTGTCAAAATGTATCACATGATTGGCAGAGGTTAGGTTAAGACCGACGCCACCAGCTTTAATCGAGAGGACCAAAAAGGGTACATACTCATCATCACCCTGGAATTTTGCGACAAGCTCCTTACGCTTCGTCACGGTCGTCCCGCCATGTAAGACAAGCCCTTGATGCTGAAAAATCGTCTCCAAAAACCTCTTAAGCGGTTCGGTAATTTCTTTAAACTGGGTAAATATGAGAACCCGTTCCCGCTTCTCAACAATCGTTTCGCAGATCTCACGCAGTCTTGCATATTTTCCGCTTTCATTCTCAGCGTAGTCATTCTGACCCATAAATTGATCGGGGTGATTGCAAATCTGTTTGAGCTTCATCAGCGTGGAAAGGACGAGGCCTTTGCGTTCGATCCCCTCCTCAGTTGATTCCAGCTTCGTCTTAAGGTCATTCACAATCTTATTATAAAGGACCACCTGTTTTTTGGTAAGCGTCGAATAGGTTTTCATTTCGATTTTCTCTGGCAAATCCGAGATAACCGTTTTGTCGGTCTTTAAACGTCTAAGTATAAATGGGGAGACAACCCGTTTCAATCGGGTATACCCCTCTGGAGTATCCTGGAGTTTCTTTGTGAAATGGGTGAACTCCTTGGCACTGCCCAGCAAGCCTTTGTTCAAAAAATCAAATAAGGACCATAAATCAGCCAGACGATTTTCGATAGGTGTACCCGTCATGGCCAGTTTATAGGAGGCCTTTAATTGTTTCACACCCTTCGTTTGCTTAGTGCCTGGATTTTTAATGGCTTGGGCTTCATCTAAAATTAAGGAATCCCAGGTCATCGTTTTTAACCACTCGTTTTTGGCAAGAATACCATAGGTTGTGATATACAGCTCATATTCCTTCTGTAAAACGTCAGCCTTTGTCTCCAGCCCCTTATTTTCTGAAGGGTGAATGACATAATACTTCAGCGCCGGTGCAAATTTGGCGATTTCACTGATCCAATTCCCAATCAGGGAAGCGGGGACGATCAGTAACGTTTTTTCCTGTGATTGACTTCTAATATAATTAAGAAGCGCTATGACCTGAACTGTTTTCCCCAAGCCCATATCGTCGGCAAGGCACGCACCCAGTCCGAGAGTTTTCATATAATGCAGCCAGCTCAAACCCTTCTCTTGATAGGTACGCAAATTTTCCTGAAACGTTTCACCAGTGGTTACCATTTCAATGGTATCCGGATTTGTGAGCTTATTTAGCACCGAATTGAGCCATTCTCCATTCGTTACTTCAAGTTCACAAGCCTCTTCCGAAAGATTCAAGACTTTTTGAGCTGTCAGTTGAAAGCGCAGGGCCTCAATCATACTGAGATCGGTCTGGTCCATTAGTTTTTGAGCTTGTTCATAGGCCTTCAGAGTTTCTTTCAAGCGTTCATGATTGACCTCCACCCATTTCCCTTTGATTAAAGTAAGACCTTCCGCTTCCGAAAGCAACCTCTTTAACTCGTCAGCCTTCATGGATTCTCCACCGAGAAAAATCTCTGCTTTGAAATCTACGAGTGCCTTAAGATTCAGGCGGGAAGGCGTTTTCTCTCCCACGCTGACCGACATTTTCAAAGAAGCCGATTTATTCTTCCACCAATTAGGCATGCGACATAAAATACCGGCTTCCTCATAAAGCGGTATTTCTTTGAGAAATGTAAAGGCTTCCTCGGCTGATAAGCTTAGGGGATGAAAGAGTTCTCCCGAGTCCACGAGTTCTGAAATAAAGGCACTATTCTCAGAGGCCTTATGCACTGTCGAAAGAAGTTCCAGCAGTTTTCTACTATTTTCCCCATAGTCTACCAGGGCATTTTTAAGTGGAAGATGTTTTGATTTCCCTTGCTTCGAGACATCTGCAGTATAGGTAGCCAAAAAGGCAAACGGGTATTCCTCTTTTTTACTCTCGACAAGATGAAAGAAAACACGTCCCACTAAATGCACATTCGGGTTATAGGTCGCAAAAAAGGCTTGGACACTTCCCTTGTAAGATTTAATCATTTTTCCAAACGTTTGATTCAAGGTTTCCCAGGCTTTTTTCACCCAAGTGTCAGTTAAGTATTCAGCCCCTTTTAAATAAGGCGCTTGTTGCAAGAGCTGCTCTACTTCATGGTCATCTATTTCAATCATTACGTTTTCACGCAACACTTCAAGATCCGGATTCATGGCTAGTTTCTTCACAAACGTGGAGGCTATCAGCCTGAGATACCGAAGGGACACGGACGTGATGAGCGATTTGTCCGAGTAACCAAGCACTAAAAAGGCTTCGTGAGCATCCTCACGATAGTGTCTGTAGATTTCTTCCTGGTAAGCGACTGGGGGGGACTCCATCATTTCAGTGATCTGCCAGTCAAGTTCAAACGTACCTGCCGCATGGATCAACGCAATTAGTTCTTTATATGTATTCGTTTTAGATTTATCATTGCTATTAACCACGAATTCAATCCTTTCAGTCGTAAGCTTCTCACTATTATAACATTAGAGAAAATCTATTAAAATAAATCCCCCGTCTATGTATCAGTTATTGCTGTTTTTCGGGATCATTAATAACCCCTCCTTATTTTGGGCATGAAAAAACCCGCCGTTATCGACGGGTGGGGATAATATTATGCTAATAAAATCCTAATCAATAATAAACATCCCTGTATATGTTTGTATGCTACTATCTTCATTTGTTCGAAGTAGGAACAGATAATCCCCCTTCTCCTTTGGCAATATAATCTGACTATTTTCATCTGTGCTTATTAAAGCAAGGCTATCTTCCAGGTACTAGCACAACATTTCCGTTCATGTTTGGTCATAGCGGGTTAATCTCCGTAGTCCGTTCAAATAGTGTCAATCTTATCACAATAGTCCTTCGACTTTTGTGTAAGGGTATGGTATTATATGGATAAGATATAACTGAAGGTGATATTATGTTTAGAAGATCTATGAATTATTTGCTGGACTGGAAAAATGCAAAAGATAGAAAACCACTAATTATTAGAGGTGCTAGACAAGTTGGTAAGACGTGGCTGATGAAGGAATTCGGCAAAACTAATTATGAAAGATATGCCTATATAAATTTTGATAATAATGAGCGCATGGAAAGCTTATTCAGAGGTAATCTTGACATAGAAAGAATCATTACTGCACTCCAAATTGAGACTAGTGTTAAAATTGAGGCACCAAACACCTTGATCATTTTTGATGAGGTTCAAGAAGTACCAAGAGCCTTAACCTCTCTTAAATATTTCTGCGAAAATGCACCTCAATATCATATCATTGCCGCGGGATCACTGCTTGGCGTAGCGCTCCATCCTGGCACCTCGTTTCCGGTCGGAAAAGTGGAATTCCTAGACTTATATCCCTTAGATTTTTTGGAATTCCTGAATGCTGTAGGCCATGATGATTTAGTTAAATTGCTTCAAAGTCAAGATTTTGGACTCATAACTAGTTTTAAGGGCAAATATATCGATTTATTGAAACAGTATTATTATATTGGAGGTATGCCAGCGGTTGTTGCGTCGTTCATTGAAACCTCCGATTATGGCAAAGTACGTCAGTTGCAAAAGGAAATCTTGATAGCCTATGAACAAGATTTCTCCAAGCATGCTCCCAATGACGCCGTACCAAGAATCCGAATGTTATGGAGTTCTACTCCTTCGCAACTTGCCAAGAAAAACCGCAAATTTATCTATGGCCTTATTCGACAAGGAGCAAGGGCACGTGAGTATGAGCTTGCAATGACCTGGCTGATTGACTGCGGACTAATTTTTAAGATAAACAGAATCACTAAGCCTGATATGCCACTCATGGCTTATCAAGACTTTAATGCCTTTAAATTGTTTGTTCTTGACGTTGGATTGCTCGGTGCAATGAGTGAACTTGATATGAAATCGTTACTTGAGGGAAATAGACTATTTGAAGAGTTTAAAGGTGCATTAACCGAACAATACGTTCTTCAGCAACTTATAGCCAGTCGAAAAATAACCCCTTATTACTGGTCCTCAGAAAAGGGTAGTGCAGAAATTGATTTCATATTCCAAAGTGATAGGAATATTGTACCACTTGAAGTTAAAGCCTCTGAAAACCTTCAGGCTAAAAGCTTAAAGAGTTTTTGTCAAAAATATCAACCAAAGTACGCGATCCGTACATCAATGTCGGATTATAGACGTGAAGACTGGTTGATGAATATACCACTATATGCAATCAATGTTCTTCCCAATATAATAAACTAGACTCTAGAATGCAATAAGACTTCAAGAATCGAGCAGCGAATGAACTGTGTCTTTCAGGGAAGGCAATTCCTCCTCTTGATATTGTGGTTCTCCAAGGGCATTGATCTGAATAGTCCCAGCCTGACCGTATTGATAAAGTTGATCCAGCACTTCTACGGCAGCACGGATCCTGGTTCTTAACAGGTAGCCACGGTTTTCCGAGAGTTTTAGCACTTCTCGTACATCAAGCTTAGGTTGCCAGTCATAGGCTTGTCCGTGAAAATCTTGAACCTGTTTAAGAACCGTCAGGATTTCTTCCTGGTTCAGCGGTTGAAGCTGGGGTGCGGAAATAATTGCGTTAAGTACCTTTTCAAGGGGCTCACGTTGAGCACGATCCACATACGTCGTGGCGAGGTTTTCAAACTCATGCTTGGACTCTATGACATCCTCTTGATACGACGCCCCTAAAGCAAACATGGTAAAGGTGGATTCGAGGCGAGAATATTTCTCAGGAAACAAGAACGATGCCATATTATTATAGGCGTTAAGGCGAGCTTTTTTGCCAAGTCGACCTATCAATTCAGTTTCATCAAACAGGATAACCCAACCATTGTAGCCCAGTAATTTAAAGAGGCGACTTAACAAGGTGAAGTAATCCATACTGTGACGAGTTTTACTAAACGATACGGAGTACTTGACTGTTTGGGCAAAAATCCGTTTGTAGATCTGACGCAAGAGGGCATTATTAATAAAGTCACCCTCTAGATCTGACATAAGTAGGTATTTTTCATCCGAATCATCCACATGCAAAAAGGAACGTAAAACGTAAAACAACTTGTCGGTCTCTAAGTGTTTACTGGTAAAGGAAAGCAGATCGAGAGCACTTGGATTATTCGGGGTAATATCCTGCAGGACATGTTGAAATCCCGGTTGCAGGCGCCCGGGCAAGTAGGTATTGCTAACCAGTTTTTGATAGGCCAGATAGAGTTTATCAAACGGAGTTTCCTTACTTAGGGAAACTAGACTGACCACCATATTGTTACTGTGGGCTAGGTTAAACACTGTATTCAAAAGGTGGGTTTTGCCCTCTCCGTACTTACCGGAAACAACCATGCCGCCGGATTCGACCGTGTCTCTGACCCGGTCTAACCTGCGGGAGATCTGCTGCATTAATTCTGGACGGGCTGAGGAGAAGTAATGTCCCACCGCTCGGGAAGACACTCCCGAACGCAGGGCTTCAATAACTCTCTGCGCTTCAAAATCCATTATTTTGCTCCTTCCTGCAAAGTAGTAAGGGCTACTTTTCGAGGCAACGAAACTTTGCCAAACCGGGACCGGGCGTGGAGTTCTTCCGCAGTGTTCAAGCTGATAGGAGTTGCCCCCTCATCAAAGCGGTTTATAACCTGGGCCAGACGGGTAGACATTTTTAGAATATTTTCCGGAGTATAGACCTCATCAATCAGACGATCCAAATCCACAATGTCGGCAAAACGGTTGAAACGCTTGCCTTCAATTTCATTTTGGATGCGCATCCACAAAGCCTGATAAGACTTCAAACCCCTGAGGTCATCGTCCATCAAACTTCGATCAAATGAAAAAATGAACATGGTATGTTTCAAGGTATCAATTTCATCGATTAATTCGCGAATACTCTCATAGGCGTCTTCCCGTTTCAAGCGGGAATAACGAATGGTTTCTGAACTATCTGCGCCGACCAATACTTCTAGATTATCAATCGAGATCACCAGACCCTTGAATCCAGCCAGACAGCAAACCTCTACTAGGGAACGCAGCATGTGCCGAGCGTTATATTTAGTGATTTTGCTCGGAGACAAGCCCAGACGGCGCAGAGAGGATAACTTGGCTTCTCTACTGCCTTCCAGCCACAACATCAACAGCTTGCAGTTGGCTTCCTCCAACATAGGGTGGCCCAAGATTCCGCCAGTCAACATAGCGCAAGCTAGGGCAAAATTATTGTCAATCAGGGGGTTAGCTAGAAAGAGCTTTTCCAACTGGTGCCTTATCTCCCGCTTGGTCAACGGATCCAGAAGTCCCTGGCTGGATAAGTAATCCGCAAAGCTAATATCTTTCGGAATAATCTCGGGATCATACCCCAACTGCCGGATAACCTCGTTGCTGCAAAATTGTAAGCACTCCAGTAGATTCACCTGGCGCAATATTGCTGTATAGATTTCCTTAAAATCATGGACCCAGAGTTCCCGAGCCGAGAGACTTACCGAGATATAGCCCATATTTTCTGCTTTCATAGCCAATATCTCTAGGAAATGTGTCTTTCCACTCCCGGTACGGCCAGTCACGAACTTTATCTTGCTGCCTCCCCTAGCCAAATAGTTCGCCAGATATTTGTCCTTCCAAAAATCCATAATAAACTCGCTGCCCACCGATATTTCCTGCAGGATTTCGCGATTACCCGGGGCCTGCCCTTTCCTTAAGCTGGCTAGGGCTGTTTTAATATCATTTTTCAAGGCTATTACCCCCAAATCGAAGTTCGATGCACGATGTTCGAGGTTCGAGTGAATGTGCTTTTTCAAGCCTTAAAGGATTCATAAATAGCTTCACTCTTTTATGGTACAGTTCTGAGAGTATAGGTATTTTCAAGAGAATCATCTCAGTTCTGCTACCGATACTTCTGAAGTTTCGAAAAAACGGATGGTCGCCAAATACTGCTCACGGCCGTCCTGATCCAGGATGCTAATAGCCTTGCTTATATTGCGACTGGGGCCAAATTGAAACTGCCGTCCATCCTCACAAGTACGTAGATCAGCAGCATAAAGGCGTGCCAGGTCAAAAGCGAAACTCTGCAGGTCATAATCTTTACGGAAGCGACGCATCGGGGTTAAAAGGGTGTAAAGACTCTTTAAATAAATATCCCCAACCTTCGAAGTTGGTGTTTTACCCGGGTTTTGTTTTAACAGCATCAAATCATAAGCTGCAGCAAGCTCTTTGACAAAGCCTTTGGGATCAAAAGCAGCCTTCAACAATTTATCCCTGCTGGCCTTAACATCTTGCACAAAGGCCAGAGGGCGCAAGCATTGGACACGTTTCCGATCTAGGTATAAGTCCAGATTCTCAGTATCGATCCTGACCCGGAAAGGAAACATCTCATAAATGGGATAATCTCCTTTAACGTCCACCTCTAGCCGATCACAATGAGCCAGCAATTGTTCCACAAAGCCACCATTTTCCACATAGTCACGAATCCCGAATTCATCGACTTGATTCTGCATCGCTTCCATCAAAGTTTCTTGTTCCTTAAGATAAGCACGCATGGAGGACAGATCCCTAGTCCAACTCTTAAGATCACCCTTCTCCATATTTTTGCTCAAGCTCTTAAATAGTTTTTGCTGACTGTTGATCTTATCCTTAAGCTCTTTTTCGACGCTCAATATTTGTTTATATAAGTCCTCATAATCCGTCATAGTTCTTTGCTCCTTCATCTAATTCGTTTATCGAATGACCAAAAATCAGTTGTGTCCAAAAACAAATCGTTGGTTTCGCTGTCTGCTAGAATTCGACACAAAACAGAGTTTTCCTCCCCCTCTTGCCTCAATAACCTAATAATGTCATACTAATAGCATATATTATAGGCAACCATGAGGGAGACAGGGGAGAGAACGTATGCCTTTTTTCCATAAGCAAACTTCTGCAGAGGCAATCAAATCCACTGCAAACGTCTATGGTCAAATGAAAAAGCCGTTATTCGCCTGGCAGAAGGAATGCCTGGATATCTGGTTTAAGAATCAAGGCAAAGGGGTTGTGAATGTCGTTACCGGAGCAGGCAAAACGATCCTAGCCTTGGGAGCCATTGCTAGGCTGGAATATATATTACTGGCAGAGCAAGCACCTGCTTTAAAAATAAAAATTGTCGTACCCAAGGTTTTTCTGGCAAATCAATGGGTTAAGAGCCTCCAAGACGATCTCGCTGTTTCCAGGGATGACATAGGGGTATACTCCGGGATGCACAAAGACCCTCCGTCTCGCAAGTATATGATTTATGTGGTGAACTCGGCCCGCACCACGTTAGCACAGCATATCCTGGACGATTATCATCAAGGCAGCTCCCTATTGCTGATTGCCGATGAATGTCATCATTATTGCAGCCCGGAAAATTCGCGTATATTTAAGTTTATGGCACAAATCTCAATTCAAGATCAAGCCAGACATTACTATGCTCTTGGTTTGTCGGCCACCCCGGAAACTGCAGCCTTTAACGAAACACTGCTTCCTGCCTTGGGGCCGGAGATCTACAAATATAGCTTTGTCGAGGCCTTGAATGCCCATATTATAAGTTCCTTTGCGATCTTTAACATAAAATTATCTTTCACTACAAACGAAAAACACCAATATCTGGATTTGAGTGAACAACTGACGAGCGTCCAGGAAACCCTCATGATTTACTGTCCTTTCCTGAAAGGCTTAACCAGACTGCAGTATTTTGCCACCCTAGAGCAATTGGCGCAAAGTTCCGAGGATGATAACATTGCGGCTCTTGCCCGTTCGCTGCTCATGCTCGCCACCAAGCGCAAAGATTTGGTCTACAAGGCCAAATCTCGGATAAGCTGTGTCAGTAATCTTTTAACGCAGCTTCCGCATAATTCAAAAGTCTTGATCTTTTGTGAAAGAATTGTCGTGGCTGACACAATTTATGACGAGTTGCAATCCCTGTTTCCTGGACAGGTAGGGCGTTATCATTCCGAAATGGACGAGTGGAGCCGCAAAGAAATCCTGCGTAACTATCATGACGCTCAAATTCGTATCCTCGTAAGCTGCCGCGCCCTCGATGAAGGCTTGAATGTACCTTCAACCGACATTGGGATCATCGCATCCTCCACCAGCAGCAACCGACAGCGCATCCAGAGATTGGGTCGAATTCTGCGCCAGTCTGATATGAAGCGGACTGCCAAGCTTTATTACCTGTATATCGGTTCATCCAATGAGGAAAAGGACTTACTTGCCGAGATTTCTCACGACCTGACAGGGATTATTCCCATCCTGGACTTAGAATATGATCAAAATAGCCAGACCTTTCATCATTCCGCTTACCAAGCCTTGGCTGATCGAGTCATAGCCTATACTCAGCACAAAGGCTGGAGTACAGAGATCATTGCGGAGATCACTAAAAACCTAGAGCGCGGTATGCTGGGGTGCGATTGGTGGCTCTCCGATCAGAACTGCCGCATGAAAATTCAGAACGCACCCTCTCGTTCTGAACAGAATTACTGGGTTAGCATGCGCTTGCTAGTGCAGGCAAGTTTTGGTCGGTTGACCGAAAAATAAAAATGGACTACCTATATAGTTCACTATAACATCTTGTTAACCCGGCAATTCAGGGCCCCTTTAGCCAAAGAGTTAATACAATCGTTACAACCTATACAGCGCACAACGTTTCTGCCGGCAGCTATTTTATTAGGCCACTGGGGATCGGCCAAGATTGCTCTGCCAACTGCTATCAGATCGCACTTACCCTCCCTAAGACTTAGTTCGGCGTACAATGGGTCAGTTATTTTTCCGACTGCAATAATCGGAAGATTAACAAATTGTTTGATATGACCGGCATGACTGACAAACGGAGCTTTCGGATCTTCTTTAGACGGTATACAGCTGGATGGCAAAGCCGCAATACCTACTAAGTTCGGCTCCGATACTCCATATGCTGAGATATGTAGACCATCAGCTCCAGCAGCCTCGAAAACCTGACCTAACTCAACTGCATCCTTATACTTTATCCCATATTCGCCGTCCTCGTAGCCATGATAACGGACTGTCACAGGGAAGTCTTGACCCAGCTTCTTTTTGATAGCTAGAATTGTCTCTCGCACAATCTTTGCCCGACCTGGGTTGTCCCCTCCGTAATCATCGGTCCGAGTATTGATTAGCGGCGATAAAAAAGAACTTAATAAGTAAAAGTGAGCTGCATGCAATTCCACACCGTCAAAACCTGCTTCTCTCGCCCTTGTTGCAGCCATAACAAAATCATTAACTACACCAAGAATTTTATCTTGGGATAGACTAATTGTGGGGTATTTGAAGAAGAAAGGCTTTCCCGAAGCCGAGGATGGCTGAACACCATTAACATGGGGATTTGCTTTGGGGCCAGCGTGGCATAACTGCAGAAATGCTCGAGCACCTTCATTTTTAATTGTTTGAGCAAGCTTTGTCATTCCGGAGATTTGATCGTCAGCCCAAGCCCCTGCCGAGAACTTACTTAATTTCGCTTGCGAGTTAATAACCCCTGGTTCTACAATAATCAAGCCCACCCCTCCGGAGGCACGCTGGCGATAATACTCCACCATTCGGTCGCTGACCTGGCCATCCGGTTCGGCAAACCCAGTCGTAATTGGGGGATACACGATCTTGTTACGAAGTTGTACGCCTGCGAAAGTGGTCGGAGTATACAGTAAATTTGTCATAGAAAAAAGCCTCCTGTCTCGTCATAAATGGTAATCAACAAAGAGAAGAACAACTGTCAATTAAATGCTTTAGTTTTTTAATCGAATTTTAATTTTAGACAAATTTTCCTTGAAGTTTTTTTGGTTAGAATTTAGACATACTCAATTGCAGTACAACGACGAGCCTACAAGCTTTACGCAAAGCAGTATCTTAACAAAAAACCAAGGGGGAATTTATCATGACAACCTTAGAACAAGTGGAAAAACTATGTGCAATGGCTAAAATTAGCTACGAAGAGGCCAAGGTTGCCCTAGAAGCAGCAAACGGTGATTTACTTGAAGCCATTATCTATCTGGAGAAGCAGGGAAAGGTAAAAGCGCCAACTGGAGACGGTTATTACAGTAGTGAAAAAACTCATTATCATGGACACCTTCATGGACATCATCACTGTCACAATGGGAATCACTTTTTTTCTGGCCTGAAGAAAATTGGTCAGTTTTGCTTGAAAATGATTCGCAAAGGCAACACAAATTCCTTTGAAGTACTCAAGGGAGAGGAAATCAAAGCCTCATTTCCCGTTATTGTTCTTGGATTGCTGCTGTTGTTCGCATTCTGGGTTACCATTCCACTGATCATTATCGGATTATTCTTTGGTTTGCGTTATCGGTTCGTCGGACCTGAGTTTAATAATAACACAGTCAATGACGCGATGAATAGTGCGGCTGACGCTGCTGAAAACCTTAAAAAATCCATAAACATCTAAGGAAATCTGGATGATTGAATCCAAAAGGATGCAGACGATTGAAGTCGTCGGCATCCTTTTTTTCTCGGCGGGAATTGTGATTCACTTGGAATTTTGCCTTTTCAAGAGACGCGATAAACAATTATGCTCTGAATGGTTCACTTCTAATAGAACCGATCGATCACTTTGGACGATTACAGGATTGGTAGTGGACGACATTTTAGTGACTCCCTTTTCCGAATAATTCTTGATAATTTATAGCATAAAAAGTCGCACTGAAGGGCAAAAGCACCTGCCTAGTAATCCTGCAGCTTAATGCCGCTTCTCTTTGTTATCGCTTAATATTAAGTTTTTCTCATACCCGCTTACAATAAATTCTCACAACAATGAGATAATAGAAATAAGCTTAATTTTAGGAGTGAATGTTGTGGGATGGTTTTTTATACTCTTGACTTTATTAGCATGGGGAATAAGTCTTTTTCTTTTTAATTTTGCATCAAAAATTAACAAAGAAATTCATCACAAGAAAAGCGTATTGGACTATACTAACTTCTTTGCATTTGGTGATTGGACGGTTATTGGATTTTTATTTGATATCTTATTTGGCTTTACTATTGGAATAATTTTGAAATTTTCTCCTTGGTGGTTAGCCAAAACCCTTGTTTTTATTGTAGGTGCTGTTTTTTTTGTTTTAGGTCTATTCGCCTGCATTAAAATTTTCGCCTAGAATTCATTTGGGAATCTATAGCTAATTTCTGACAAAAGGCCTGAACGTTGTATCCTTTACCGAGAAAATATAGACTGTGCCTGAGCCACAGCCCGCATCTAGAATCCGGCTCTCTGGAAAAAGGTATTCTTCAAATCGTCTGTAGTGCTCGCTCATATCCACATTAAACGTATTATTATAAAATGTATGGGCGTTCTGATTATAGAAATCGACCGTCGAATGGGGATTCCACCATATTTGCTATACAGTTGCGGACATCTTTCCTGAACGCTGAATTTGTCTAATTTGTCTTTCCAATCTGCGAGGAAAAGTTAAATCTTCATTATTGCAAATTAAGACCTTCCAGCCAACCTTATTAAACTTATTCAGATCACACGGATGCTCGGGATCATAAAGACAAATCAAGATATCTTCAGCTTGGGCCAGAAATTTATGACCCATTAAGCTTTTGTTCCAATGGACTGTACCCTTTGGAAAAATATTGCTTAGAACCTGTTCTAAAAAATCCGCCTGCTGTGGAACTAGAAAAGCGCTCAATAATTGGGATATTTTGGAATTTATGGATGTAAATAAAGTTGAGACTTTTATTAGTTCAACTGGTTGAAGTTCATTTCCACTAAAAGTACTATTTGCCTTACGTAAGTGTTCTATGAAATAATCATTCGTGCTAGACATAGGTTTCGCTAGTTCATCGCGTTCTATCTTAGTAATAGCCTCTAGCTTCGTTTCAACCTGGGCAAGTGCATCAGCAAACGCCAAAGCGTCAGCTTTTGCTTTCATTCCAGCTTTGGTAAGAGAGTTAACTTGGGCAAGAGCCTCCGCAAGTGCCTGGGCATCTGCTTTCGCTTGGGCTTCTGCTTGGGCTAGCGCCTCTGCAAGTGCCTGGGCATCTGCTTTCGCTTGGGCTTCTGCTTGGGCTAGCGCCTCTGCAAGTGCCTGGGCATCTGCTTTCGCTTGGGCTTCTGCTTGGGCTAGCGCCTCTGCAAGTGCCTGGGCATCTGCTTTCGCTTGGGCTTCTGCTTGGGCTAGCTGTATGTCTGAGTAAGGAATAGTAAGAGTTGTAAAATCAGGAAGTACAGAATCAGTAACACCCTCTATACAAGATACTTCTATAGGACTCTCGGTATAGCTATCATGAGGTTCTATGTTAATATCTTTAGTATTTACAGTAGCAGAAATGATATTGAAAGCCTCTTTCTTTTGGTAATCAGTGACTTTCAATATTCCCTCATGTAACATTCTGTCCATGATAACTTGGAATGTAGGGAAGTTATTAATAACACGGGAATCAGGAAGCTGTTGTTCCAGGAGTTGTTTAACTCCATCAGCTAAGAATTCCGACGGGAAATTTTCGATATCTTGTAATAACGATGCAAGTTTCATGACAATTTGACAACCCTTTTCAAATTCTTCATCTGAATCAACCCCCGTTAATATGCAGACGGTGAAGATTCTCTCAATGATCTGATTAATCCATTTTCTAATTCTGGGATCATTATGAAAATAAGTCTCCAAGATTATCCACCTCCAGTTAATACTTGTAAATAACCTATGCTTGTCACTTCGGAAAGAGTACCAATAATTTATCAATTAAATGAAAGGACCTGTTCGATAGTTGTCATTACCACTCAACAACAGTTATTTAACTTCAGAACTAACGTGACTTGATCATCAAAGTGACCTTTTTTAAAGGTGTTGGCCTCCATCTTTAACTGACCGGGGATGTCCGGACTGACCTTAAAAATATCAGCTGAAAAATGGAAAACAAACAAAGAGTGGTCGAGGATGATGGTTAATCCTTTACCACTCTTATTTTGATCTCCTCTCTCACGTTCTGCACTCGTTTGAGGGACAGGTACTGTCGAATCTTAACTAGGGTTACAGCGATTATTACGGCTCAGTACATACTTCGAAGAGCGATGATAGATAGAAATAAATAGATGATACCTATTCGCTAGGAATTTTCTAGTCGAATAGGATTAAGGCAATAAACTCCAAATCAATTGTCCCTGTATTTTCAATTGAATGGTTTTCACCATTCTTAGTAATGATTACATCTCCGGGTTTTACAGACTTTTGGTCTCCGTTATCATTCACTAGACCTTCCCCACTTAGAATGACATAGGTTTCAGAATCTCCAACATGTTCATGAAGACCAATGGAGGTCCCAGGTTTTAAGACATTCTTAGCAAACAGCCGGCCTTTGGCATTAAATTCATCCTTTTCTGTTTCAAGAAAGTGTGTAATTTGAAGTTCGCCTTTCCCTCCACGGAAGTTAGAAACTAAATCTTTCCTTAAATCCTCTGAACGTTTAATCATATTATTGCTCCTTCATAATAAATTTAGAACGATTATATCATAATTCGTGGTTAAATATCTTGGTTCTTTCGATCACTACGGTGATGACTTGTTTTTATTGATAAAACTTTTATGGTATAATTTTTCCAAGTTTAGGTTTTAATTGAAGTTAGTGAAAAGGAGTCTTTATGAATAACAATTTATTAGAAAAATATGCTCATCTTATTGTAAAAACAGGCATAAACCTCCAGGACAATCAAACACTTGTTATTACTGCTCCTATTGAATGTGCACCATTTACACGCTTAGTCGCTCAAAAGGCTTATCAAGAAGGCGCACGGGATGTTGTGATCCAATGGAGGGACGAATTGGCCTCAAAAATCCGCTTTCTCCATGCTCCAGAAGAAGTTTTCGAGGAATTTCCAGCGTGGCAAAAGGAATTTTACCTTTCCTATGTACATCAAGGAGCGGCTTTCTTGAGCATATCTGCCTCAGACCCAGAGCTAATGAAGGATGTCAATCCCGAAAGAATAACCAAGTCCCAAAAAGCAAGCAATACAGCACTCAAAGATTATCGAGATCGGCTTATGAGCAACAAAAATACCTGGTGCGTTGTCTCAATACCGACGGCATCTTGGTCCAAGAAAGTTTTTCCACACCTTTCTGAGGGTGAATCGATTGAAAAACTCTGGGAGGTCATCTTAAAAACGGTACGTGTCGACACTGAGAATCCTATCGTTTCTTGGGAAGAACATAAAGCTAATCTTAAATTAAGAATGGATTTTTTGAATTCGCTTGCCTTGAGGTTCCTCCATTACAAAAATTCCTTAGGAACTGATTTAACAATTGAGCTTCCTGAAAATCATATTTGGCTAGGCGGTTCTGAGTTTACTCCTGAAGGTATAGAGTTTGTTGCTAACATGCCTACGGAAGAGGTATTTACGTTACCTAGTAAAACAGGAGTTAATGGCAAAGTCGTCAGTTCGATGCCTCTAAACTATAATGGAAACCTCATTGAGAAGTTCTCTATGACATTTAAGGATGGTAAGATTGTGGATTTTAGTGCTGAAAAGGGCTACGAAACGCTAAAGTCAATTATTGAGACAGATGAAGGCTCCCATTTTCTCGGAGAGGTCGCTTTGGTTCCCTATGATTCGCCAATCTCAAATTCCACTATCTTGTTTTTTAATACTCTCTTTGATGAAAATGCGTCCTGCCATTTAGCATTAGGAAAAGCCTATCCTGTATGTATGAAAAATAGCGAGAAGATGACCCGAGAAGACTTTCCCATACTAGGAATCAACGAATCTCTAGTGCATGTAGACTTTATGATCGGAACAAGCGATCTGGAAATTTCAGGGATTAATTCAGGCGGTAACGAAATTCCCATCTTTAGAAATGGCAACTTTGCTCTCTAACAAAAATACCCTCCTATAGCAGATTATGTTTATTCTACTATAAAGAGGGCATTTTTTTATGCTATTAGGAGAAGGTCATCGGCCCACTCGAATTTATACTGCCATTTCTTAAACCCAATAAACATGAAACATCATCGAACCTACTGAGTAGCTTTGAAATATGAAAATGTCTTACATCAGGGCTTCTTTAAGTCCATCTTAATGGTCGTAGACTTGCCTGCTCCGTTTGGGCCGATGTACCCGACAATCTCCCCTGTGTTTACTGCAAAGGAAATATCCTGCACAGCCAGTTTCGTTATATATTCTCTGTGAAAAAGACTCCGTAGCGCTCCCCTTATTCCTTCTTGGCGTTTAGCAATTTGAAACTCTTTCTAATAAGCGATTTTTTAATAGCATGCAATCGTTATTACTATACTCAAATCTATAATAAAGTCTGGAAATATTGTTAATTTAACCTTTTTGCTTATAATAACCAAAGTTCGTTCTGATAGAGTTACATCTGGAGCACATTAAAACCTGTACCTTTGTTTTGTTTTTTACCATGCAAGAAATAGTATAAGAACATAGTGGCGAACACAACGATACTCATGCTTACATACAAACTGCGATAACCCATTATTGGGATAAAAAATCCTAGTATAAAGGGGCCGATACCCGACCCTACATCCGCAAAAATAAAGAAGGTAGAGGTTGCTAGAGCCATTCGATGGGGGGGGGATACCTTAACAGCTAGAGCGTGAGCACTAGAAAAGATATTTCCAAAACCAAGACCCGCTAAGACTCCGGCCAATAAAACTGAGAAACCTTGATGAGCTTGACCAAGGATAATCAGAGCGACCGAAAACAACAAGAAAGCGGGATAAATCACGAAATTCTCACCTTTTAAATCAAACCAGCGACCAGTGAAAGGCCTAGAAACTAAAATAGCAGCAGCATAGAAAATAAAGAAAAAGCTCCCTACATTAACTAGATTAATTTCCTTTGAGTAAGTCGAAATAAAGGATAGAATACTAGAATAACTAAAACACGTCAAAGCCGTGATTATTGCAATGGGTATTGCCTTAGGTTCAATGAAGCCACTAAGTTGAAATCTCTTCGTATTTTTCATTTTCTTCGTTAATTCGACTTTTGGAACTTTTAAAAGGAACGTTCCGATAAAGCCAACGCCTAAGGCAATAGTACATACGATCAAAATTACATTAAAGTTCGCGTGTTGAGTGAGAAACATCCCTAGAAAAGGTCCAATAGCAGCAGCAAGAGTCATGCTCAGAGCGTAATAGGCAGTTCCTTCCCCCCGTCGCTCATTTGGAATAATTTCCGCCGAAATTGTTCCCGTAGCTGTCGAAGCCATGCCAAAAGCTGCCCCATGGAATATACGGATGATTAGCAGAAACGTTAAACTGTTTACTCCAAAATATAAAAACGTGGTCATTAAATAGAACACAAAGCTAATAATAAGCATCTTTTTCCGTCCAACCCGTTCAATTGAACTTCCAGCATATAAACGTCCCAAAATTGCCCCTAAAATAAAAATTCCGGCAGAAAGGCCAGCTACACTAGGTGAAGCGTTAAATTTGTCCGCCGCATATACCGCTATTATGGCAATCAAAACGTAGTAAGTGAAGTAAACAAAAAAGTTTTCAAGTGAAATAATCAGAAAATTCTTAGTCCATAATTTAGGTACATTCATTTATTCGTCCCTCTTTAACATTATTATGATTCTTTGCATTTTTAGGAAGAAGTTTTTAAACGTTGCTGTAGATAAACAAATATAACTATATTCCTAACCATATTAATGTCAATACTTGAAGTCCAGCCCTGTTTTATTATGTTCCGTTTCTACAATTCACTTTGCTTCATAGGTTTCCAACTGACTTCCACATCTTCCATAATTTCCTGCCTAAATTGAAATATTAGTTAAACTCCCACTTCAAGTGGGAATTTCGTCACCGAAGTCTCGATGTTCAACTTAGTTGAACGAGTTCACTTAGAAAAGAGATTTCTTCTGAACAGTAAAATCGCACTAGTGAAAAAAAGCCCTTGCACTGCTTCCTGCTCCAAGTACTTGACAAAAACTTAAAAGGGTGTATCATTGTATTAGATGTTTAATACAATGATACAGGAGGCGATACAAATGCCCTGGGAATTAAAATCTGACAGACCTATTTACACCCAGCTGATTGAACAAATTGAGCTGATGATATTTTCGGGTGTTTATCCCCTAGGATCCAAACTGCCTTCGGTAAGGGAATTGGCTCAAGTGGCTGCAGTAAATCCCAATACCATGCAGAGGGCTCTGGTGAAATTGGAAGAAGATGGCCTTATCATAACACACCGCACAAGCGGTCGTTCGATTACGGAGGATGCACGTATGGTTGAAATGGCAAAAACCAAATTGGCTCAGGAGCGAATCTCAGAATTCCTGGAAAAAATGCAGTTAATGGGCTTTGAACAAAAGGAGATCTTAACCATTATCGATAACATGGTAAAGGAGATGAAGAAATGAGCACTATCTTAGAATGCAACGATCTTACCAAAAAGTTCGGAAGTAAAGAAGCGGTATCTGCGGTTAACCTAAAGATAGAGCGCGGGCAAATCGTAGGGCTTCTGGGACCTAACGGCAGTGGAAAAAGCACCATCATTAAGCTGGCAAACGAACTCTTAACCCCCACCAGTGGAACTATTCTCATTGGAGGTAAGAAACCAGGCGTTGCGACCAAGAAAATCGTATCCTACCTCCCGGAAAAGACTTATTTGAATGATTGGATGCACGTAAACCAAATCATTGAGCTATTCTCCGATTTCTATGATGATTTCAAACCTGAGAAGGCTTACGATATGCTTAAAAGCCTCAATATCAACCCTAATGACAGGCTCAAAACCATGTCCAAAGGAACTAAGGAAAAAGTGCAGTTAATTCTTGTCATGAGCCGCGAAGCAGAACTTTATCTTTTGGATGAGCCTATTGGCGGGGTTGACCCGGCCGCAAGGGATTATATTCTTAACACTATTCTTCGCAATTATAATGAAAATTCAACAGTGATAATCTCGACCCACCTCATTTCAGATATAGAGAATATCTTGGATTATGTGGTTTTTATCAATCAAGGCCAAGTCGTTTTGACCTCTTCTGTAGATGATATCCGAAATGAAAAGGGTAAATCAGTCGATGGTTTATTCAGGGAGGTGTTCAAATGTTAAGCAAGCTCATAAAGTACGAAATTAAAGCCACTGGGAGAATATTCCTGCCATTATTTCTCGCTTTGCTGATGTTCGCAGGAATTACACGTTTCATTTCTCCTTTAGGTCCAGAGAAATTTGATACTCCTGCAATGATCAGCATGGCCATCTATATCAGTATTATGGTAGGAATGTTCGTAATGACCTTTATTATGATGATTCAACGATTTAATAAAAATCTGCTTACGGATGAGGGCTATTTGATGCTTACACTGCCCGTAAAACCCTGGAAACACATCGTCAGTAAGCTTTTAGTGTCTATGTTGTGGATAGTGGGCAGTGGAATCGCCGCCATAATTTCGATCATGATTATCGCTCTTAAAAAAGGAGACCTCACTAAAATTGCTGTGGAGTTTGCAACGTTTCATCAACAAGTTTATGAATATTTGGGCACTTCGATGTACCTTTGGTCTTTTGAGATTATCCTAGGCATCTTAATAACCTTAGCTTCAGGTATTATGATCGTATATGCCTCCATCGCCATCGGGCACCTGTTCAGCCGACATAAAATGTTGGCCTCCTTCGGAGCCTTCATTGCCCTTAGTTCTCTTTCCAAAATTCTTATAACGCTCATCAGTTTGACCCCTGTATTCACCTATTTTTCCAATATTCATATCAGCTCCAATGATTTCATTGGCATGCAACATGTCATTCAATGGGCAATTGCTTGTGGAATAATTTTTACCGGACTTCTATGTGCAGCTTACTTCGCTGTAACGAATTTCATTTTAAGCAAGCGTCTGAATTTGGAATAAAGCATACTGCACCATCGTTTTAGCATATTGCATTTTGTGAACTCGGTCAGGATTGAGATTATCTTGGCCTTTTTCTTTTGTCTCTTAGCCTTAACCTGCCTGTCCCATATACTATATTTGCGACCGCTTGCTTTCGAAAACCTCGAATAAAAACTCCCGGCACTTTACCGAGAGTAATGATCTTACATAGGCTCCTTTTACCTGTCTGCTTTGCTTACCTTTCAAAGCCTTCTTTAATACTATCCATGGGTCGCATTCCATTCCTCTAAATGAGTTGTAATGAATTCAATAATTAATTTATTTTCCTCTTTACCTAAACCATTGATGGATATTGGTTCTCCAAAAGCCATATGAATTGGTTTACTGCGATTAATTGGACCTAAATCCTTTAAGTATTTTCCGTTTCCCCAAAAGTCAGTTTTTATTGCAATGGGAACAACCTGAACCTTAGCTTTGCTTGCCAACTTGACTCCTAATGAATTAAATTCCTTAGGTATAAATTTCACAGTCCTTGTATTTTGCGGAAATACAATAATTGATACTCCCTCGGCTAATAATTCCTGTCCTTTTTTCATGACTATTTGAAGATCTGCTCTGGAATCCTTTCTGCTTACGACAATTGGCTTTTGTGCATAAATGATCGGGCCAAAAAAAGGATGTTCAACAAGACTATCTTTAACAACAAAGGTTACATTCATGCGTGGAGCGATTAGACAGGGAAAAATCATTGTCTCAAGAGTGCTCATGTGGTTACTTATAAAAACCACAGGTCCATTACACTTATGCAGATTCTCAAGCCCCGTGATATGAAACCTACCCCCGCAACCCTCAATTAATTTAAAAATATCATATGAAGATGATATCCATGCCTCTTTATCGTATTGCCCCTTTATGGCAGCGCCACGGGATTTTAGAACGATACTAAAGAAATTAAGCATAAAAAATATACGCGTATTGATCATTAATTTATCTAGTAAAAAACGAGGCGTATTTTCCTTAGTATGATATGAATCCATCGAAAAAAGGTCCGTTTTCAAAGTCCATTCCTCCTGTTGATTTCATATAAACGACAATATCAAACATCCTGATTATTGTATTAGTTTTGTACACTTAAGACTTTATTTTCCATAAGAAAGTAACTCCCCTAATAGTTCGGCATTTAATAGTACTATCCTTCATATCTTAAATATTTAGATATTTATTTCCATTAAATATAATTAAACCCTCGGATGCCGGATGTCAAAGCTGCTTTTAGGGTTCTTAAATGCAAAGGCGGTCATAATTGGGATAATCATCATTCTATCGTTGCTGTAATGTACTTCAGTACTAATTTTTAAACCTAACGAACTTTATTTTGATTCTTTGATTACAAAACTTCTCTTCGTATTCTGTCATGATATTTCCCTGAAAATCACTCTGATGTAAATCATACGTCCTATATAGCTCCTTAAAACCAGCCACTTTGAAATACTCTAGACTATCTGTAAAAAGTAATTCATCATCCGTTTTAAACCATATTTCCGATCCATCCTTTAAAAATGTTTGATAAAGTCTCAGGAGATTAGAATGTGTTAACCTTCTCTTATGATGTCTTTTCTTGGGCCATGGATTACAAAAGTTAATGTATATTTTCTCAATCTCATCTTGATCAAAGATGTCCCCGATGTTCTCAATATTTATTGGAATAACTTTAATATTACTCAGGTGATTTTCATTGGCTCTTCTTAAGACATGAACCAACAGTTCATCGTAAATATCAAGGGCAATGTAGTTGATATTTGTATTCGTATTTGCTAGTTGGTTAATAAAACGTCCTCGACCACATCCCAATTCCAGATAGATTGGATTATTATTGCCGAATAACTCTTTCCATTTTCCTTTGTGCTCTGAAGGAGTAAAAATAACTTTATGATCTTTTTCCAATTCGGGCTTTGCCCACCACTTTTTTCTGCGTCGCATTTGAACTTTCTCCTCCATTAACCGAAGATGTCTAATGTACAAAACAATCTATCCAATTTATTTCGCTATGCGTCCTATTTTCCCTCCTTAACTTAAAAACACCCTTTGAAAACACTTATTTCAAGGGTGTAAGTTAACTAAACATGATTTAATCCTTAGGGAACGGGATGAAAAAGATGAATGTGATAGTATTTATCCAATCGTAAGACTCCAACTTCAATTCCCTTCATGTTTGAGCCAATATTTAATGCTATTTGTCCAGATAATCCTTCGTGTCCACTGGGAGTCCCTTGGCTTTCAAGCGCACTTCAACAATCTCTTTGATTATGGAGTAGATAAGAACAAAGAGCGGCACACCGATGATTAGGCCGATAAACCCAAAGAATTTACCTCCTGCCAGGATGGCAAAGAGAATCCAGAAAGAAGAGATGCCTAGGGAATCTCCAAGGATTTTCGGTCCGATGACAAACCAGCAGCGTGTAGGGCTCCAATAATACTAGTAAACTCCTCTTTGAAAGACTTTACTGGAGTAAGAAGCAAGCCACTTTAATTTTAGCATCCTTAATAATCATATCTAAATATACCTTTTTCATATATCATTGACAATAACTATCCTTGTAAAACTGTTATGTATTTGACCATGCTTGTTATATCCATCCCTCCATTTTCTTTACGCATAAAAGTAGTTTAATACATCAATTACCTTTTTCATCTGTACTATAAATAAACTCAACATTATTTTAGAAAAAAAGAGGAAATTGTTAATAATTCAGCGAATTAAGCAAGAATTAGCAACAATTTCCTCTTCTGGGATCAGACTTTAAGTGAGTACGGAAGGCTAGTTGTGCATTTTTGTTTTCTGTATTTTACCTATGAGCTAGAGAAAATAATCCATAAGAGGCGATAGATTCGTTTTTGTGAGAAGAAGGGTGTTTTGGGCGTGATTAAAAGAAGTTTGAAGTACAAATTCATCCTAGCCGTGGGGTTTATTTGCTTTATTTGTTTATCTCTTTTCTCGGTCGTTAGTTATAACATCTCTTATCGAGCTGTTTTAGATCAAACTACACAAAAAATTATGGAAACGACCGGGAAAGACTCAGGGATCATGAATAATTGGTTTAACCAACAGGCCTCCATTGTTCAGGGGGTAGCCGAAGATTTCGCAGCGCTTGACATTACGAATCGTGAAAGAGTAAAAGCCTATTTGCCGATAAAAAAAGCCCGTTACCCCTATCTTACCCTGCTTTATGTTGCTTACCCGGATAAAGAGTTAATCGCCGATAACTGGATTCCACCGAAAGATTTTGATCCGACCGGCAGGGTCTGGTATAAAGGAGCCATGGAAAAGGACACCAACTATTTCTCCGAGCCTTATCTTGATGCCAATACTGGCAACATGGTTATCGCTGTTTCTAAATCATTCGAGCAAAACGGGAGATTGGCGGGAATCGTCGCAGCGGATATTGACATCGGATATGTTACGAAGTTTGTGAGAGGAATAAGCATAAGTGAGAACAGTTACGCATTTTTGATTGATAATCAGAATAATATCGTTGTCCATCCGAACAAAGATTTTCAGCCTACCAGTAATGGGTTGAAGAAAATAAATGGCGTTTTAAACGAGCAACTGGCAAATATCAGCCACATCGAGGAAAATAACAACAAAATAATTAGATTTAAAGATTATGATGGTCAAGAAAAGTATTTAAGCATTCATAGAATTCCAGCGAATGATTGGACTCTGGGGATTGTAGTTCCGGAGAACGTTTTTGCCAAGCCTCTATCTAATTTATTGCCGGGATTTATAGTTTCTTTTCTTGTTTCTCTTGTTTTGGGGATCGCCATTATCTTATTGTTGATGAACAAAATGTTGAAGCCTGTGATGAATCTAACGCAGGTTGTGAAACATTTCGGCGATAAGAAACTGGATGCTCGATGTGTCGTTTCATCTGACGATGAAATTGGCGAACTTAGCAGCAGTTTTAACAATATGGCAGACATGATCCAAGATTACAGCATCACACTGGAAACAAAGGTTGAACAACGAACAAAAGAACTGGTTGAGAAAAACGCTAAATTGCAGGACAGTATTGAGTATGCCAAAATGATTCAGGAGACCATTCTGCCGGAGAATGAGGAAATAAGCCAAATTATCAAAGACTACTTTGTAATCTGGGATCCAAGAGATATCGTGGGCGGAGATTTTTATTGGATGAAGAGATTTGATGACGGTTTCGTCATCGTCGTCGGTGACTGCACCGGACATGGTGTGCCCGGAGCACTAATGACTATGGCGGTTAATTCCATGTTGAATCATATTGTCAATGATGCTTGCCACAACGATCCTGCGTCTATCCTCCAGGAATTAAACTTCCATCTGAACCAGTCCCTTTGCCGCAGCAGCGAAGAGAATAATATCCAAGATGGTTTAGATGCGGGTGTAATTTTTGTAGCGAACGATGGAAAGATACTATTTGCTGGAGCTCAGATTTCCGTTTTTGTCGTCAAAGAGGATTACACTATGGAAATAAAGGGTAGTCGCCATACAATCGGCTGTGACATTATTAAAAGAACCAAGACCTTTGAAAATCATGATATCAAATATGAGCCCGGGATGTCATTTTATATGGCTACCGATGGCATAAAAGATCAAGTGGGTGGAGAAAACGGCCTGCCCTTTGGGAAGAAAAGGCTCTTTGCAGTCCTAAAGTCCATTCAGAACCTAACCATGGAAGAACAAAAAAACATCGTGTTGTCCACCTATGAAGACTATCTTAAGGGTGAAGCACGACGGGATGATATTACGATGCTTGGTTTTAGAATATAGTAAAGGAGGAAAAGAGGAGAATGAATTTCGACCTGTACGATTTCTATCAGGAAGTAAAAGCCAAAAAAATTCTTTACTTCTACAGCGGACCGATTGCTCACTCAAGTATTGAAGCTGCCAGTTACACTCTCCGGAAACATCTTGAGTTCGAAGAGGCTGGGATCAGCACAACTCAAGCGGTTTTTTCCATATTTATAGAGCAAGCTCAGAACATTTTAAACTATTCCGCTGAGAAATTGGGAAATCAAGCGGACGCTCAAGAAAACGAATTAAGAATTGGGATTGTAGTCATAGGAAATGTGGGTGATGGTGGATATTTTATTTACTGTGGCAATAGGATTCACACCAATGATATTGCTCAGTTGAAAAGCAAAATTGAATCGGTCCGTAATCTAAGTAAAGATAAGCTTAAGTCATTATATAGAGAAAAGCGCCGAAAAGAACCGGAACCAGGGAGCAAGGGAGCCGGACTAGGCCTTATCGAAATTGCCAAAAAATCCAGTCGACCCCTAGAATACAACTTCTCACCCATCAATGAGTCATTTTCGTTTTTTAGTATACGTGTAGTAGTAGAGAGGTAAGAAAATGAATAATTTGCTGATAGAAAAAACACTATCAACTCCAACCATTCAATTTGATCTGGTATCGAATGTACTGAAAATCAGCGGAGAATCTTTCCCGGAAAATACGGCAAAGTTTTACTCTCCGGTTTTAGAATGGCTCAAAGAATATATTGAACAACTAGATTCAGCTACGGAAGTAACTATGGAATTTGATATTATCTATTTTAACAGCAGTACTTCAAAAATATTCATGACTATTTTTGACATGCTGGAAGCCGCTGTGGAGAATGGCAAAAAGATTTGCGTCAACTGGCGGTGTGACGAGAAAAATGAAACAGCCATCGAGTGTGGAGAGGATTTTAAGGAGGATCTTAGTGTATTGCCGTTTAATCTAATCATTGAGGGGGATCAGTAAGCGGCCGTTAAGCTTAGAAGAAAATTCCCACTAGATTGTTCGGGGGAAACTAAATGAATCTGTTTTTTAAAGAAGATGAAGTAATCAAAGAAGCCGAAAAACTTTTACAAGAAGACATTTTTTCTTCAACCGGTGATGAAGAGCATTACCGGGTTTTGTTTAAAGAATATAAGAAGTTGCTGAAACAGATGCGCAGAATGGTCAAAATGTCTGACCTAATGCAAAATGAATTAAAAATACTGTCTCATAAACTGGAGCAGATGTCCAGCACCGATTCCCTGACCGGTTTGTACAACCGTAGGTATTTCAACGAAGTATACCAAAAAGAATGGTCGAGTGCTTGCCGTTCCCAAGTTTCTCTAGCGACGCTCATGTTGGATATCGACAACTTTAAAAAATACAATGATACCTATGGACATCTACAGGGGGATAAATGTTTACAGGCCGTGGCTAAGGCTGTATGGAAAGCCGTCAAGAGGCCAAGGGATATGGTAGCCCGTTATGGCGGAGAGGAATTTGTAATCGTCCTCACAGAAACTGATGCGAGTGGAGCGTTCCATATTGCTGAACAGGCTCAAATCAATGTCAGTGAGCTTAAAATCGAGCACTCGGCATCATCGTCCCGGATTGTTACCGTATCCATTGGTGTTGCAGCAATGATTCCTGATTATAAAAATCACCCAGAGGAATTGCTGAATATGGCGGATGAAGCACTATACCGGTCAAAATCTAACGGCCGTAATAGCATTAGCCTGTATACGAGAGAGTAAGGTCTTGTTGCTCATTGCTGAAGGAGATTTTTTTAACTAAGCATTGGAAAGTTTGATCTTCTGGAGAATTTGTCTCCTGGTCAGCTATAACTGTTAAAATATTCAAAATGGCAAAAAGACTACCTCTAGAGATAGTCTTTTTCTTGTGATATTATGAAACTTCTTCGTCATACATTACTATAAATCTCCCAAAGTTTTTATCTACTAAAAAAAGTGCATAGATTTTAAGTTCCATGCACTTACGATTAACCAAACGTACTAACATTATTTATACAGGTTTAAACATTTTTTTACCAGCACCACATAAGGGACATCTCCAAGTATCCGGCAACTCTTCAAAAGGAACATCCTTTGGTATCTTACTTTTCTTACACCCTTTTTCTGGATTATATATGTATCCACAACTTTGTATTTGGCATTGCCACATTTTACTTTCTTCGCTCATTGCTACACCTCCTGTGAATTTACTTGCTTAAAACAAATTTTCTTTGAAGAAAAAGGTTCCTGTACCTTTGGCAATGATCGTACCTTTTTCGTCCTCCAAACTTGCTTCAGCAAAAAAGGCAGTTTTTCCTGACCTAATGACCTGTCCAACAGCAGTAATCTTATCGCCCGCTTTTCCAGCCGCTAGGTAGGAGACATTGATGTTACCGGTGACAACCTTAACCCCCTTTGTAAAACAAGCCATTCCCATACATACATCGACCAGAGTTGCAGTTGCGCCACCATGTAAAGTTCCAGCCATGTTTGAATTGTGTTTCCTCACGACAATTTCAGCAATTAATTTCCCTGGTCCAATGGCTGCGATTTTTATACCTGTTAAATGCGCATAATGGTTTTCCTGATATAACTCCAACATTTTAGCAAAAATGTCCGGATCTAATCCTAGATTTACTGTTTTTACATCCATTTCGGTTTCTAAACTACTCATTTTTTCCCCTCACTTCATTTGCTCCCAAAAAGATATTAGTATGCTTAGACTCAATATCACCCATTACCTTTTGAAGATTTAAACCAAAGCCATATAGCGCTTCATATATTGGCATATCACGGGTCTTCGATTGATACGAATCCTACCTCTATTCTACATTCTAGTATCAATTTCATCTACAATTTTATTAATAAGGTCTTTAACCTAAAATCCGCTTTCACTGATCATTTCTAAAGTATCAATACCCTTTTCTTCCAACATTTTATACATAGGCAAAGGTTATAACCTTGATGATATGGATCCCTTCATACAACTTACAATATTCTGTATAGGAGTTGCTGCAATTGATAAAGTATTATAATCGGAAAAATAAATCCTACGAAATAGAAAAGGTAGCCGGGGAAAAGCTATTAAATTGGACCTACTCTTCCCCTGCTGGTATGAAACTCTTAGAGGCTATTCTAAAGAAAAGAATGTGTTCAAGCCTCTATGGTTTGTATTTGGACAGGAGAGTAAGCAAGAAAAAAATCAATCCTTTCATCACCAAATTCAACATAGATATGTCTATTGCCCAAAAAAGAATGAAGGATTTTAAGTCCTTTAATGACTTCTTTTATAGAAAACTGAAACCTAATGCTCGTAAAATCAATTCGGATGTCAATTCACTTATATCCTTAGGAGATGGGAAGCTTTTTGCTTATGAAAAAATTAATATGGATAGAGTGGTTCAAGTCAAGGGTTATACATATAGCCTTAGAGAATTGATTAAAGATAATCGAGTTGCTCAAAAATATAGCCAAGGGACCTGTTTGATTTTGAGACTCTGCCCAACGGATTATCACCGCTTTCATTTCATAGACAGCGGGACTTGTGAGGTTACTAAAAAAATCAAAGGAGCTTACTACTCTGTGAATCCTGTTGCTCTTCGAAAGGTGAAGAAACTTTTTTGTGAAAATAAAAGAGAATGGAGTATCTTCCATTCAGATCACTATGGTGATGTCTTATATGTAGAAGTAGGAGCAACCTTTGTCGGTTCAATTATTCAAACCTATACTTCTGGGAAGCGCGTAAATCGTGGATATGAAAAAGGCTATTTCAAGTTTGGAGGGTCCACAGTGATCCTATTCTTCGAGTCAGATAAAGTTAGAATTGATGAAGACATTGTTGAACAAACCAAGTTAGGTTTTGAAAGTCACGTGTTATTAGGAGAAAAAATTGGAAGATGTAGTGAGGCTTCCTCCTGATAATACAGTCTAATCCGAAAGAGCAGCTGCATTTTATTGAACGCAGCTGCTCTTCTATGTCAGAAATGCTAATTATGGGCTATTTGAAATTACCTGCAATCTAAATCTGAAGCTTTACCCTCTATAAAATAATGAATTTAACTTCCTAATCTGGGAGATATTAACTCAAGGTACGAGCACAATTAGGAGTTGAAGCAATTGGAAGACATCTCTCAATTAATCGATAAGTATCGTGGCAGCGAAGGAGGATTGATACCCTTACTGCAAGAAGCACAGGACCAAGCAGGTTATCTGTCCCGGGAAACCTTGGAGCAGATCGCAGAAGGCATGAAATTATCCTTGGCTAAAGTGGTTGGAGTAACAACCTTTTACTCCCAGTTTCACCTAAAGCCTCGAGGCAAAAATATTATCCGCATCTGTATGGGTACAGCCTGTCATGTCAGAGGTGGAGCCTCCATTATGGCCAAGTTAGAAGAAGAATTAGGGATTAAGACAGGTGAGACTACAAAGGATCTGGAGTTTACATTGGAGTCCGTGGCCTGCATTGGCGCTTGCGGCTTGGCCCCCGTAATGTCATAAATGATGAGATTCATGGGAAACTTACACCGGACAAAATCCCCGAAATCTTAGCCAAATACCGTAGGCAGGAGGCGGTCTAGTGAAAGAAATTCTCGTTTGTGGCGGTACCGGGTGTATCTCCGGCGATTCCAGACTTATCCATGATGCCATTGAACAAGAACTTTCCCGCCAGGGCTTGGAGGCCGGATTTAAAATAAAATATACCGGCTGCCACGGCTTCTGTGAACAGGGACCGCTGATCTTAGTAACGCCGGAGGAAAAGTTTTATTGCAAAGTTAAGCCCCAGGATGTGCCAAACCTCATCGACAGTAGTGATTCCGTACGTACGAACGAACCAAAAAACCAAAAGCACAGGCATTATTACTTGACCTGTGCTCAAAGTTGGGTTGACTCTTCTGTTTAGATAATTTATTGAAATACTAGCAGAAAGAGGTTTCGGACAAAGCGTCAAAAAATATACCAAATTGATACATGTTTGTTTGCAATATTTTAGCTCAATTTTATTGATTAGGCCAAGGCTTTGAGAATATCCTGAAACACCTGATCAATTGGTTGGTCGCCATTAATTCGTTTTAACAGTCCTTTTTCTTCATAAAAGGCGATTAAAGGTTCTGTTTGCGAATTATAGACATTTAAGCGATTCTCAGCTGTTTCAACAGTGTCATCAGAACGCTGATAAAGTTCTCCTCCACATTGACCACAAACCCCTTCTTGCTGTGGTGGGTTAAAGATCATATGGTAGGAAGATCCGCACTTCCGACAGACACGTCGTCCAGTTAATCTAGGAATTAACACCTCTTCGTCAACTTCAATGTTGATAACACCGTCGAGCTTCATGCCAAGACGGTCTAAAATATCCGCTAAAGCACTACCTTGGGCCAGTGTCCGTGGAAATCCATCGAGAAGAAATCCATCCGCACAATCCGGTAGCGCTAACCGTTCCTCAACAATCCCAATTGTCACTTCATCAGGTACCAAGCCACCTGCATCCATGTAGGATTTAGCCTTTAGACCTAAGGCTGTTCCCTCTTTAATAGCTGCTCTAAACATATCACCTGTAGAAATATGTGGAAAATGGAAACGCTCTACGAGTGGATTTGCCTGCGTCCCCTTACCCGCACCTGGGCCACCCATTAATATTATCTTCATTGTTCTTCCTCCCCTTTATGTTTCATCGAAGAGCAACACAACAATCCCCCTTCCTGCATTGCAACATCTTCGACAGGAAAGAGGTAATTCCTTCTAACAAAAGGAAAACAGCGTGTCAATTTTGTTACTATTGACAGTTAAGCGGCCTTCTATATAAACGTCTAAAGTATAATACAGCTCTCGAGAATATTAAGCTTAGACGTGGATATTCTAAAATTAAATTCTTAATGTAAATACAAAAAGGAGTTAACAACAATGCCCGATTACTTTATCTATCCTACCTTTACAGTAATTTTCTCAATAATCCTAATAGCAAATGTACCGAGACAAGAAATCCAACGTTTGTCTATTTATGGAATCATTTTTGGTGGAATAATTGATGTTCTGGTTCATAGTTTTGGATATGTTACTGGACTATTCTCTTGGGTAAATTACGGACCTTTTGGATTCATAGGCGTACATCTTTTTCCCAGTTTATCATGGTCAATATTTTTTATTTTATATTTTTATTTTTTGCCAAAACAAAAGCCACTAAATTATATATTTGCTGTTGTTGGAATCTTTTTTTCCGTATTGTACCATACAATGCTCCTTGATTTGGGTATTTTAAAATCCGCTAGTAGGATTATATTACCTTTACTTGGTTTTTCTGTTTGGTTTTCAATAGCCACATGGGGCTTTTATAAATTAAATAGTTTCATAGAACGGAAAACAAGAGGAGTAGTTTCTATTAAATTAAAGCAATACGTGAAGAAATCAAAGGATAATACATAAAGGATAACTTACAATTCCCAACATCATAGTTGATTTTCATTAACAATGATAACGGAGGTATGCTAGTTGGAAAACACACATAATTTTATTTTGCCCAAAACAAATCTTATCGGTATTGGGGCTATCAAAGACCTTCCAAATGAATTATTATCATGGAAGCTTAGCAAAGTCCTGATTGTTACAGATAAAAACATGGTAAGTCTTGGATATGTCGAAAATGTGGAAAAAATACTAAAAAGTTTATTTATTTCATACGATATTTTTGACGGAATATTACATCCAAACCCTACGGTTTCTTTTGTCGAGGATGGATTAACTTATCTTAAAAAAGGACTCAATGTCTTTAAAAGAAATTACAATTTGATAATTTCCATTGGCGGTGGAACAAATCATGACTGTGCTAAAGCAATCGCTACAGTAGCTACAAATGGCGGTTCAATCACTGATTATGAAGGATATAATAAAATAACCAAAGAAGGGATACCTCAAATTTCCATCAATACAACCGCCGGATCGGCAGCCGAATTAACTATGTATACCATAATAGTAGATGAATCAAGAAAGGTAAAAATGACAATCTCTTCTCCTTTTTTAACACCATTTATTACAGTTAACGACCCCATATTTATGACAACAATGCCCAAAGAAGTTACCGCTAGCTCAGGTATTGATGTTGTTTCCCATGCCATAGAAGCCTATGTATCCACCGAAGCTTCACCAATAACAGATTCTTTAGCACTTGAAGCACTAAAACTGGCTTTTGAGTATCTTCCGAGGTCCTATGATAATGGCAATGATTTGGAAGCAAGGGAAAAGATGATGTTCGCAAATATTATGGCTGGCATGGCTTTTAATAATGCCGGATTGGGCTATGTGCATTGTATGGCACATCAATTGGGTGGATTTTATAAGCAAAGCCATGGCGACTATAACGCTGTCTTGCTGCCTTATGTGTTTGAGTTTAATTCCGTCTCTATACCTGAACATAGAATTCTAAAATTATGTGAAGCCCTAGGGACTATTACCCATAACAGGTCACAAGCTGTCGATTTAATTATTGACTCATTTGATAAATTACGTTCCAAAATTGAAATCCCCTGCAAATTAAGTGAGATGGGGCTAGAGGAAAGTGATATTGAAACACTTTCTCAGAATGCCTTAAAAGATATCTGTTTCTTTACAAATCCAAGACAAGGCTTGGTAGAAGATATTATTGGCCTCTATAAAGCAGCATTCTAGAGCTACGTTAGTTTTACCGGGCTATGAAACAGCGATGATGGGTTTGCGCTTTTATTTCATGGTTTATGGTGGTTTTAGGTAAGCTAAAAAGGGTTCCATTTTGGGTTTGTTAACTCAAAAATGGAACCCTTTCATTTTGAATTAGCCTATGAATTGGAATTGATTATGATTAAAGATTCAGCTTATCTTCAGTTACCCCTCAGACTGATTTCAGAAAGCGCATATATACTAAACTCAATCACTAAGACGCGTCTTCTCGAAACACGAGCAAGTCACTAAAAAAGGAGCAAGTGAACAAAATGATAACCGCTTTTAAACGCTATGAAATGAAATTTATGCTTACGCAAGCACAGTTGGATACTCTGATTCCCAAACTATTAGAGTACATGAACCCTGATGATCATTGCCAAAACGGAAAGGAGTATAGCATTTACAATCTTTATTACGATACTCGTGATCACAATCTAATTCGGCATTCTCTTTCTAAGCCCTATTATAAAGAAAAACTTCGCCTGAGAAGCTACAACGTTCTGACTTCACCGAATGACAAGGTCTTTTTAGAACTAAAAAAGAAAATCGGCGGTATCGTCAATAAGAGACGTGCTGTCTTAACATTAAAAGAAGCCGATGATTTTGTCAACTTTGGGAAACGCCCGGTCACTACGAATACTATGACCCAACAGGTCGTGAACGAAATAAAGTATTTTTTAAGTCACAATGACGTTGCCCCAGCGGTCTACATCAGTTATAAACGACTGGCTTTTTTCGGTAAAGGGGATAAGGATTTTCGAGTAACCTTTGATTATAACATTACGACCCGCAGAACTGACTTGAGGTTGGAAAAAGCCAGTTTTGGAGAGCAGCTCTTAGACAAAGGACAGTATTTAATGGAAGTTAAACTCTCCAGTGCTGTACCAATCTGGTTATCTAAAATTTTATCAGATTTGTCAATCTACCGTACCGGCTTTTCAAAATATGGTCAAGAATATCAAAACGTCTGCCACCATATTTATCCAAGCCAATGCGTCAGTTATAAAGAAAAATTGGTTAGCACCAGCGAAAGCCTTAGTTGTCTGACTAGTGCTAGATATGCTTGAAAGGAGCCAGCCTCATGTTAGAATCAATACTAGCCTCCACCAGTGGAGAATCCCTTACGTTAATGAGCTCACTGGCTGTATTATGTGCAGCCTTAGCTATAGGTTTGTTTATTAGCCTCGTTTATCTCCAGACCCATAAAAAAGAAGGCTATTCTGGTGGTTTCACGATCACCTTGATTATGTTGCCGGCCATCATTTCCGTCATTATTTTGTTGATTGGGGATAATGTGGCCAGAGCCTTTAGTCTGGCAGGTGCCTTTAGCCTGATTCGATTCAGAAGTGCTCCCGGTGAACCTAAGGATATTGCTTATGTCTTCTTCACCTTGGCAGTGGGGCTAGCGTGTGGAATGGGCTACATTGTCTATGCAGCTATGTTTGCTGTGATATTATGTTTGGTCATGGTCCTACTATTTTACACAAACTTTCCTAACCCAAGGTCGAATGCCATGACCTTGAAAATCACCGTTCCGGAAAACTTAAATTTCCAAGGACTATTCGACGACATTCTCAACACCTATGCCAACTCTTGGCATGTGAAACGTGTAAAAACCAGTAATTTCGGGACCCTATTCGAAGTTGTGTACAACCTTAATTTGAAGCAGTCGATCAATCAAAAGGAATTCCTGGACGAACTAAGATGTCGCAATGGCAATCTCAACATTGCCTTAACCTCGAAAGAATATGAAGATAAAATTTACGCTTAAAAGGAGAACAAAGCTATGAAAAAATCACTTGGGATTATCTTATCTCTTGCGCTTTTATTGACAGGCACATTTGGGTGTGCTGCCACCAAAATAAGTTCCAATGTAGAAAGCACAAGCACAAGCGCAAGCACAAGCATTGCCACCTCTATCAATGCAGTTTCAGTAAACTATGATAGCGACGATTATTATTTTGACTGGAAAAACAGCAGCTATAAGACAATCGAGTTAAATGGAAGCTCTGCAATCATAAAAGGAGACGGCTTAGCCGTGCAAGACTCAGTCGTTACGATCTCTGAATCAGGCGTCTATGAGGTTACCGGCACGTTGACGGACGGGAGTATTATTGTCGATGTGAATACAGACACCGATAAAGAAACAGTTTTTCTTGTATTAAATGGAGCAAATATCGTAAGCCAAACAAGTGCTCCTATCTATATTAAAGGTGCCAAAAAAGCGGTAATACTTCTTGAAAATGGCACTGAAAATTCAGTTGCTGACGAAAGCCATTACCTTGTAAATGCCGATGGTGAACCGTCTGCTGCTATTTTCAGCAAGGCCGACCTGACGATAACCGGTAGCGGCACATTAACAGTTACTGCAGATTATAACGATGGAATTACAAGCAAGGATGACTTAAAAATAACTGACGGAGCGTTGATTATAAACGCAAAGGCTGACGGAATAGTTGGCAAGGATAGCCTTAATGTTAAAGACGGAAGCATTACCATAACCGCCGGTAAAGATGGGTTACGCTCTACAAATGAAACAGATGAGGGCAAAGGAAATATAATTATACAAAACGGACAGTTTACAATTACTGCTGCAAACGATGCTATACAAGCAGCAAAACTAGTCCAAATTGACGATGGAAACTTCAATCTTAACTCCGGCGGTGGTTATCCCGGCAAGAGTATCAGTAGTGGAAACAACAACTTTGGTGGTCGTCCCGATCAAAGTGCCACCACCACTTCAAATACTACAGATGAAGAGGAAAGTAAAAAGGGCTTAAAGGCTGGGCAAGGTATTCTTATAAATGGTGGTAATATCAATGTTTCATCTTATGAGGATTCAATACACAGCAACAATGATCTTGTCCTAAAGGGTGGTATTCTAACTTTGCAAAGCGGTGATGACGGACTACATGCTGACAACAATTTACTCATAGACAATGGTGAAATGACCATAAAGAACTCATATGAGAGTTTAGAGGGTACAAATATCACAATCAACGATGGGAAAATCAGTGCTACCTCTACTGATGACGGAATCAATGTTAATAGCAATAAAGGCGTTTTGAATATAACGGGTGGTGAAATTGCAATAAATGCAAATGGTGACGGGACGGATTCCAATGGGAGTATTAACATGACAGGCGGCACTGTCTATGTTGATGGCCCGACAGGAAATAATAACGGTGCTCTTGATTATGACGGTAGCTTTACAATAAGTGGGGGAACTCTTGTAGCATCCGGCAGCTCTGGAATGGCTCAAGCTCCAAGCACCAATACACAACCGTCTATCCTTATGTATTACAACTCTACCCAGACGGCAGGAAGTACAATAACGATTAAGGATAAGGATGGAACTATTGTTGCAACCTATACACCCTCCAAACAGTATAACTCGGTTGCAATTTCTTCTCCCAAATTATCTGTAGGCTCTTCCTATACGCTTTATAGTGGAAACACTAAAATTGTGGATGTTACTCTTTCAGACTATCTAACCTATCTTTCAGAATCGGGCGTAACCACTAAACCACAAAATGCTGGACCTGGTGGTGGCGGTGGCGGTGGCGGTGGCCGGAAACCTCTTGGCGCGGGCGACATGCCTCCCCAATGAAGGTGGGATAGCGCCCGGTGACGACCGCAACAGGGGAAACCGATAATGGTTTCCCCTGTTTCTGGTATCCCAAAGCTCTTTGCCTTAAATAACTTCGATAATCCCAGTTAAGTCATCAATCTTTTTTTCCTTGACGGTTTTAACAAAGTTCTTATTTCGTGCTACGACTCTTATAATTCCCTTAGAATTTTTAACTGATTTAACAATACCTGAAATTTTTGACAGCAGCGGGTCAGGTAATGTTTCTATTAAGCCAAAGTTCAATACGACTTTTAAAGGCTTCACAAACATTAACCCTTGAACCGCCTGCATGAGCATAGCGAAGCTGTCTTCGTTGAGATTGGGAGAAAGCTTAATCTGAAACATGTTATCAATGTTTTCAATGGTAAACGGGGCATCATCGGCTTCTTCCGGTACATTTTCCTCCGGCTGCAGATTTGCCTCATTAGTCTCATTAGAGCGGATATCTAATACCTTATTGACCACGTCAATAACCGTTTCCGGAGTGATCGGTTTAATAATATAATGGTTTGCTCCCTGTTTTAGCGCTTCCAAAACCATACTCCGTTGATCTAGGGCACTAACCATTATTATTTTTGCATCAGGAAATTCTTTCTTAATTAACTTAACAGCCTCAATTCCGTTCACATTAGGCATAGTGATATCCATAGTTACTAGATCCGGTACATGTGTCCGATACATTATGTGAGCCTGTCCTCCGTTGATTGCTTCCCCCACCACTGTGTGACCGGCTTGAATGAAGATAGTTTTTAGATTTCGACGCATTATTGCAGAGTCATCAACGATAAGAATACGTGCCATATTTAATTTCCTCCTACTTTATCCTAATCCACCAGACGCCCACCGGAATTGCCCTGAGGTACAACTAGCCCTAGGCTAAATCTCCCAGCACTTGTTTGTAATTGGCAACTCCAGATTTGCGCTTCTTTATACCTCATTAAAGCTTCCTCTGATGCCAGGGCAACAGGACTGTCGATAATCAACAATTCTTCTAAGCCAGGGAAATATTTAACGGAATTTCCCAAGATTGTATTCGCGCTTTCTCCCAAAATATCCTGCATATATTCCTCTTCTTCACCCGGTTGGAGGTCGTCTATTAAATAATTACGCACCATTAAGCGTAAAACCTCGTCATTAACACTCAAAACAAAATAGCATTCAATAGCGCCTCGAATCGCTAACAAAGCAGTTTTTCTATTGAGTTCCAAGGAGTTTTGCCGTATAATCGCCGTCTGATCGGCAGGTTCTACTTCTAAACCAATTTGTTCGGAAAGAAAATCCTGCGCAGTCTCAAGCAAGGGCACTAACAAATCACTGACAGGCAACGTCCAAACTTCCTCGTTCTCCAACGGCAGATAAAGGTAGAAGGTGGTACCCTGGCCTAAAACAGTTTCTACTCGTGGATAGCCCCCTAACTTTGTTACCTCATGTTTTAGTGCAGCCAGACCCAAACCTCTACCAGAGATATCTGTGACATTATCTTTGGTAGAAAAACCATCGACAAAAATAAGTTGGATTATTTCTTCGTCACTAGCGGCTTGTAATTGTTCCTCTGGGAGCAATCCCTGAGCCAAAGCCTTCGTACGTACAGTTGTGGCATCTATACCCCGGCCGTCATCACTGATCGCCAAGATAATATACCTTTCGTTGGTAGAAATAGTTATTGAGATCCGACCATATTCCTCTTTGCCCTGTTCGATCCGTTCATCTTCATTTTCTAGGCCATGATCGACCGCATTACGAAAAACATGGACCAACGCCTTTATGACACCTTTGTAGGCATCCGGATCTATTTGGATCGGTTCCGCTGTAACCTTAACAGGATACACAGGTTTCTCAAAGCGTTCTGCCAACCTGTTTACATAATCCGGGAAAGAGTTAAATAATTCAGCCAGAGGCTTATAACGAAGCCTACGGAGTTCGGGAATCAGCAGTTTACATTCGGAGGGTGGTAAGAGGGTTTCAATCCGTTTCTCAATTTCCCTCAATTTGATCTTACTGATGACCAATTCATCATCCTGGGTAAATAGCTTTGGCCCCAGAACTTGCTCAAGATAAGCCAAGTCTTCCTGCAACCATGTCTCAGGCTCTAACTCGCTAAATAACTGCTTAAGTTCTTGTTGATCCACGTTCAATCCTCGCTCGTTTTTAAAATTCGTCATCTCTGTTTCGAGTTGATGTAACTGCTCAACCACAATACTCATATTCAATTGACTGAAATTACCCTTAAAAGTATGAACCTGTCGGAAAATCGCGGCTAATTTATCTTCTATCGTCGTCGGCTCTGCCAGAATACTCGGTAGGCCTGAAGTACAGAATCGGTGGAAGTCCTTGATATTTTGGATAAAGTCAATTCGGTTAACGATCACTTTAACTACCATTTTTAACAGATTGCGTTCCTGTTCCACCTGGCTTTCCAATAGTCGATTCTCGGTAACATCACTTAATATAGCCATGCAAACTTCTGTGCCTTCAAGTCCGGCATCCTCAATTAATTTATACTCAACATTTATGTATTTGGAGTTAATCAATACATCTGTAGGTAGTAAGGGTAGATAAACCTCCCTTACATTTTGATCTCGATGACTAAAGATTTCAAAAAATAGGGATTCTACAAAATCTCTTTGTTCCTGGTCTTTGGGGTAGATAAGGTCGTCAAATTTTAGCCCCGCAATCTGACCGTCAAAAATTCTTACACATTCGTTGCTGTACTCCTCGCGAACCATTAAATCCGGTCCAAAGGACAGAAATCCCTGGCCAGCATTATTTAATAGATTACGTAAAGCAGTGGTTCGCGCTGTAACTGTTTGTTCGAGCACTTGATTCCAGGCGGCAATCTCGTCTCGCTGTTCTTCAATCTCGGAGGCTAGATCCTCAACCTGGTGCAGATTACGTTCATTTTCTTTTAGGAGATAATATTTGCAACTTTCCACAGGATTTAGGCCATTGTAAATTGCCAACATCATATCCCTGCAATTACCGTAACCGCACGAAGCGCAGTTAATCCCCCGCTCCGCTGGGGTGAGCTTATGCATGAGTTGCCAGAGATTATCTTCCTCTTCCGAGGACGGAGAGCGAAGATACCGGTTGAAAGATTTATCACTGTAAAGGCGTAAATACGTTGACTCAGAGGCCTCAAGGCTGCGATAGAATTCCCGGAAAACTTCCCGTGGGTCGCCTTCCTTTATGGTCTGGTGTTTTTCAATCTGCTCCGCTTTGCGCTCATCCATGATTAAATCCATTTTATACTGAGAAAAATTATGAGTTACGGCAGGCCCACCGTTGCAGCCATGGGCACAATTAAGAATGTCCACCAGCACAGGTACCCGTCCGCACCGGATATCCTCTTTTAATTCCGGTAGATATTTCCCATAAATCTCCCTTGGGCCCTCTACCCTAGGAAAATCCGCCTTTCGGACCTTCATCCCTAAACGTTTGAAGGTATCTGTTAAACCGCCTGGCCGGGAATACCCCACAGCTCGTTCAGCCTCGGGCGTATCGAAACCCGAAGGTTCCAGCTGCTCTAGCCGAATTCCTTGCTGTTCCAAATAACTTGTAAATGACTTAAACGTTACGTTATAGGCTACGACCCCATCCGTATTCGGATCATGAAATTCTCGACGTTTGGCTAGACAAGGGCCGAGAAAAGCAAGTTTCAGATCCCGAAACTGCGGTTGATTTTTAAGCCAGATAGCCGCATCCAGGGACGGTGAATGGGTAGGCGCGAGATAAGGTACCAGATCGTTATGGTAAGTCTCTATGTAGCTAACTACAGCCGGACATGGCTGGGCAATAATTGGAGTTTTTACACCAGCCTTTAAGGCCTTCTCGTATAAATACGTAGTTATTTCCGCACCAAAACTTACATCAAAAACATTACGAACACCTAAACTACGTAGGGCGGTTAGTAATTGTGGAAACCAGGGATGGTAATTAACGGCAGCCGCAGGTGCAACCAAGACACCTAAAGGAATTTCTGCAACTAAATCTCGAAGGAACTCAGGGAAATCATCTACGCCATAACGCGCAAAATGACCCTTTTCTGCACAGGCTCTAATGCATTCACCACAACCGATACACAGTTCGGAATTCACTGAGATCCCATCCGGTTCTACCACATTGCAAAGTTTTACCGGACAAACACGAATACAAGCCAGACAATGCTGGCATTTAGTTTTATCGACCCTGATTACTTCAGGCAAGCCCAATTCCCATTCACCCTTTCATTTAAAAATTAAACACTTTAGTCAAATACAACTTTGTTCTTTCCGGAATGTTTTCCAAAATATAGCCGTTCATCAGCCAAATGGTATAATCTTTCGTAATTATCCGCTTCGGTAGGAAACTCCGCGACCCCAATGCTTACCCCAAGCTTAAATTCTTCAAGCCCCATCCGTTCTTTTAATCTATTAATAACACTTGTGGCCTCTGGACCTTTCTGCATATCGACCAGTACCAAAGAAAGTTCATCTCCTCCACTACGAGCAAGAATATCATTCTCGCGGATAAAGGTTTGAATGTTACTTGAAATTACGCACAAGGCCCGGTCTCCCATCGGGTGCCCCTGAGTATCATTAAGTATTTTAAATCCATCTAAATCAAGTAACAAAAAAAGAAAGGCTGAACCTCGTCGTTTAGAAGATGCCATTTCTGCCCTAAGTCGCTGGCTAAACCCCTGTCGGTTTAGAATCCCGGTCAACGAGTCGGTAGTAGCCATCTGCTCCAACTTCCGGCGCTGCCGGATAGTCTCCAAAGCCACTCCTAAACTACGGGAGAAGGCCGCGAAAACTTCATTCCGAGACTCCAACTTGGTATCGACAAAATCCAGTAACCACAGTTCTCCAATGATTCCGCTATTCGTCTCCACCGGCTGAATTAATAGTTTGCGCCAAGGAAAAACCTCTTTCAGCTCTGACCGAGGAGGGGAAAGAACGTATACTTCCGTTTGGTTATGTCCAGTATAATTGTCGGGGTCTAATTGTATTTGATCAAAAACCCATTGCTCCCAGCCCTTGTCATTTTGCTTGAGACGACCGAAGGGGGCCTGTACCTGCCAGTTATTCTCTTGCCGCATAAAGAAGAATCCAGCTTCAAGGTTTAAGACCATAGCCATCTCTCCGGCTTCCTCCAGCAACTTGGCTTCTGTTTGGATTTGAACTAGGATTTCAGTTCCCCATAATAATAGATTCAAGTCCGCCTCTCGCTCCAATGCCACTGCACGCATTTCGTGTTCATACACCAGGGAGGCCACCAAAGGACCCAATTGATTAAGCCATAACATAGTACTTCCGTCAAACGACAGCGCATCATACGAGAACATCTCTAAAAATCCAAGCTCTTCTCCTAGGTGTCGCAAAGGGAAACTAAGTACATGTTTAAAACCAGGACGGTCAAAGACGGCTATCGGTCTATCTTCCGGCTTACTTAATAACTCATCAGACTGTACGTCCCAATTTAAAGGCTTTATATTTTCATCTTGTGAGTTTTCTGTGCTTTTGGCCAGTAAGCAATATTTCTCCGATCGCGCCACCCAAATCGCAGCCATCTTACAACCGAACAACTTTAAACAGCCCCGGACAAAAGTCTGTAAAGCTGCCACCAAACTTGTTTGCCTATTTATCTCTTGAATTAAGGTGGTAATTTCCTCAGCTTTCCAGACAGAGGGAGAATTATTCACCCCATATACTAATACAGAGCCATCTTCTACATCGTCTTCAATTTCCATCGGCACTGCCACCACCGTGGTGCTCACTAACTGATCATCCTGCCAAGTTTGATATTGTTCCACTAAAGATCGTCTACTCGTTAAAGCCTTATTCACAAATGGGTGTTCCGCCACATGTTGCCCCGTCCCAATACCCATTTTTCGTTCCGCATCCGGCGTAGCATAGATCACCGTATTCCGATTAGCTACTAACCAATCCACCTTGCCATTAGGCCATTGAGAAAAAATTTCCTGTAACTCAGTAATTCTTAATCCCCTCGTCTTCATTGCCTCTCCACCTAACTATATATATAAAACTAGTTCCTATCATTTAATGTTATACAATTGAGAATAATCAAACACTAACAAAATATGTCAACCGCATATGTTTGCGACGAACTCCAATAATCTACTTTTAATGTTACATATTGTCATTATACATTAAAAAGAAGGTATAAAATTCCCACCATAAAAAAATTCCGAGAATTTTCTTTCTAATTTTTTAAATTTCGTACTACCATGAAAATAGTTTATTTTCATTACTTTGTGGTGCTGTCTTAACGGCATGAGGGTCCAGAATATAAAGAGCGCTCGTTTAGTTTTTAATTCTAATTGGCGCCCTTTTTAATACGTATTAAAACCAACAACGATAAAAAAACTTGGCTGGCGCCAAGCCACAGGCGTCGGCCATGGATGGCCAAGTGTCCCTGTAGCCATGGACGGCGAGAAGAGACCGAAGGCGGCAACCTTAGTTGCACTTATGCTTAGAAAGTATATAACGTAAGTTTATACTTTCTAAGCATAAGTGACGCGAGACAGCAAAAGCCGTCTCGCGTTATATTTTTCCATGCTCCAATTTACTTCTGTTGCTGGAGATAGTACCCATAGTAATCCTCATAATTATTTATCTGAGTTAGCTCGTTACCATTTTGATAGTGGTTAACACTAAAAGCTATAAATTTCTGTACATAAGCTGACTCTCTAGATAATTGTTTAAGAATTCGGCGATGGGGCGCTGGCAATTTTTCTTTCGCTGCCTCCTCAAATGTTTCGGTTACTGCATAGAGAATCAGACCAATTTCCTCGGCAGCCTGTTGGGTAGACGCAAAGATTTCGTCCAGATCCTCTAACGTGTTGTAACCTGCTCCGATACTATCTTGCAAGGCAATAATGTCTATCCCCGTATTTTGAAAAACATGACAAAATATATTTGACCAAAGGGCCAAGGTTAATGGTCCTGACAACCGAGCATTATAATATGGGGCAATCATAATCGTTTCCGTACTGTATAGCTTGATAGTTTCGGCTATTTTCCGGAAGAATTGGTTTAAGTTAGCTTGCTGGCTATAATCCAGTGCTATCAAAGGGTGGAATTCATAGGGTATATACCAACCAGCGAGTGCTCGATGCTCTCCATACATTGCGATAATCTCTGTGACGATCACTGTATTAATTTCAGCCTCTTCCTCTAACCATCTTTGCAAATGCGAGTTTATTGACCACCAGTCATCATTAAAACCCAGCCCGATACGCACCTTCATACCAACGCTATCTGCAGCTAACAGGGCAGCTTTAACCATATCGGTATCGTTGCTTGAATATCCTTCCATTTTCGTAGGATACACGGCGTAATGTAATTTTGTATCGGCAATGCTCTGGAGGATTATTTCATTGATGCCTATCTTTTGTAACATTTGATACTCTTCAATCCAGCGATCATAGTTCCAATTTTGGCAATACCAATACTGAATGAAAGAACTACTGAACGTCGGCTGAATCTTACGGGAATGCCGAAACAAGCTATAAATTCCTTTCCACCAATTAAAAAGCGACCACTCTATCATCTTTAATTAACCCTTTCAGTATTTGTTGTTGTTTAATTTCAGCCAAATACTAATCCTATTTCTAAAGAAGGAAAGGTTCAACTTTCTTCATGATATTCTATGTAACTTACTCATATTTGTTCAATTCTGTATACATTCAACTTCGCAAATACTGGCAGATGAAGATTTTTCCAGACAATTTGCAATTCTGTTATTTATGCTTTTATTAATCGCCATCAAATTCTTTTTCGTATTTATGACCTCTGTGATAATTAAACTTATTGGCAATGAAAAAGATTGCTACAAACAATATTAAAAATATACATAGGAAAACTACTGAGCTCTGCCAGTCATACACTGCTGACTTTTTCATTGAATCAAAAGTAAACGCCTCTGATGCACCTAAATAGCAGCTAATCTTCGTGAGAGATTAGCTGCTATTACTCATCTAAAATCATCGGAAAACGGACTCCAAGGGTATCTTGGGATCTTGGATTGATTGGACGTTTTTATTTAACTGCACGGATACTTTCGTTCGGTACCCGCTTTGAATTGAAATTGGTCAGAAAAATCTCAATATTTATAAAAACCTTCTCCACTCTTCCGACCAAGCTTACCTGCTCTATACATTTGTTTGATTATTTGCGGTGCTGCGTACTGGTTATCGCGGAATTCATCCGCAAAGTACTCCATAACAAAATAGGCAAGATCAATTCCGCCAAAATCAAACAGTTCAAACATCCCCATAGGATAGTTAAGTCCAAGCTTTACCGCTGTATCAATGTCTTCAACGGAAGCAACCCCTTCCTGCAGGAGGCGAGCTGCCTCAATCATCTGGGGAAACATAATCCGGTTGACAATAAATCCTGGGGAATCCTTTTTGACTTCAACCGTTGTCTTACCTAAAGCGCGGGCTAACTCAGTTGCTTCAGCTATCGTTTCGTCTGAACTCTGCGCACCACGGATAATTTCTACTAAGTGCATAATCTGAGCAGGATTAAAAAAGTGCATGCCGCATACTTTGTCAGGGCGGCCTGAAGCAGTCGAAATTTCCGTAATTGACATAGATGAAGTATTGGTAGCGAGGATAACCTCGGGCCTGCACACCTTGTTCAGGGTCTGAAAAACCTCTTTCTTCAAATCCATCTTTTCTAAAATAGCCTCAATTATGAAGTCAGCGGCAGCCATCTCTTCCAGCGCAGTAGTTTTTTTAAGCCTACCTAAAGTTGCCTGGCGTGCATCCTCTGTCATCTTCCCTTTTTCTACAGAGCGCGCCATGAATTTATCCATATTTATAACGGCACGATCAATAAATGCCATATCGATATCCCTCAGAATTACTTCATACCCTGCCATAGCGGCAATATGGGCAATACCTGTTCCCATAATTCCAGCACCAACAACTCCAATTGTGTGAATGTTCATCGTTATTGTAATTCCACCTTTATAATTTTATAGTCTCTTTGCTACCATCATAAGACAGATTATTTTTCTTATGAGCAGCTAGTTGTTTATTGTTTACCGCGGAATTCGATCGAACCGCTGGTCACTTTCTTCAAACCACTGATTTTTCTAAACAAAGTTGACTTACCGGCGCCGTTAGCAACTAGCAGAACCACCAATTCCCCAGACTTTATTTCCATATCTATGTCCGGCAATGCAAGATAGCCTCCGTATCACTCAAATAACCGATTTGGAAGATACAAAATTGTCTCAGGAAATATCACAAATATCAATAAGCAAGCCGCCATAATAAGAACGAAGGGAAAGACCGACCGGTATATATCTCCCATCGTTATACTTTCTGGGACAATTCTTTTCATATAAAACAGACTGAAACCAAAAGGAGGGGTCAAGTAACCAATCTGCATATTGACAATGAAAAGAATACCGAACCAAACCGGGTTAAACCCTAACATTTTTATAATAGGGACAAAAATCGGAACAGTAAGCATTATGATAGCACCAGGATCCAGAAACATACCCATGATAAATAAGAGAACCATTATTCCTGCCAAAATAATATAAGGTGATAGCGGCAATACTGCTAACGCCTCTTGTGCGAACTGTACAGCTCCTACAGCAGCATAAAGGGAAGTAAAGGCTGCGCTCCCAATGATAATCCATACGACCATTCCAGAGAGCTGTAAAGTTTGGTAGCAACTATCTTTGAGAATTAACCAAGTGAATCTATTACGAATCGCAGCGCATATGAGACTGCCCAAACCACCAATGGCGGCAGCTTCCGTAGGAGTAGCAACGCCAAGAAAAATCGAACCTAAAACCCCAAAAATAAGGAGTATTGGGAGAATTAATCCTCGTAAGGCTATGAACTTTTCCCTCCAAGTAACTTTCTCTTCGAGTGGGATAGCTGGGGCTAGCTGAGGTTGCAAGTAGGCTCTCACAGCTATATAAACAATGAATAGAAAGGCCATAAAGAAACCAGCAAAGATACCTCCTGCGAACAGCCTCCCTATTGACTCCGACCCAAAAACCCCGTAAATAATCATTAATACACTAGGTGGGATAAGTACTCCCAAAGTTCCCCCTGCACAAATACAACCAATAGCCATATGTTTGTCGTAACCGCGTTTAAGCATAGCTGGAAGGGCTATAATCCCCATGGATACGGTAGCCGCAGCACTTGTTCCGGTCAAAGCTGCAAATATGGTGCAAACTCCTACAGTCCCAATCGCTAAACCTCCTCTAATGCCCCCCAACCATTTATACATCAAATCATAGGCATCTTCGGCTATGCCTGAGCGCTGGAGAACTACTCCCATAAAGACGAACAAAGGGATAGCAATAATAACAAAATTATCCATTACTCCATAGGCTGTACTTGAAATAGTAGCTATGGCTTTGGGTCCCAACAGTAAATATGAAAATATTGTAGCAAGCCCTCCCATGACGAAAGCGAGAGGAAGTCCTGAAATAAGAAGTACAATAAGCAAAGCAAACAAAAGAAGTGACACTATACTAACACTCATTAGCTCTCTCCCCCTTAACTAAAATGATGATGTCTCGGGCGAATTTAGCAATCCCCTGAAGCAGTAGGAGAAAAGCCCCAATGGGCAGCACCATTTTTATTGGATAGAGAGGCGGACCCCATGTGGTTGCAGAATGCTCCATAATTCTTAAAGAGTACCAAGCCCTTTCCCATCCTGTCCAGATTAGCGCTACGCAAAAGGAAGCGAAAACCCAAAACGTAATGATGTCTAATAAGGCTTGTTGCCTTCTGGAGAGCCGATTGTAAACTACGTCCATATTAACATGTCCTCTGATAGACAAAATGTAAGCCCCACCAAGTACAATGTAGGTGTCAAACATCATCCCTGAAGCCTCATGGGCCCAAATAGTGGGGGCATTTAATATATACCTTGCTATTACTTCATAACCAATCACTAGGCTCAGCACAATTATCAAAAAAGAAATGCATTTTCCTGTCCACTCATTAACTAAGTCAATGTAATGTAAAATTTTCAACAGTGCACCTCCCTTTATTAACTAATATTGCGAGGGGAGCAGTGGATACTCCCCCCGACAGTGAATCAACTTCTTACCATGACAAATCGCCAAATTTTGGCGAGACATTTTTCGCATCCAATCTTTCCTTGTGAAATTCCTTAAGATTAGATATTACCTTTGCGTTAAGTGGATCTTTTGCGGCTATTTTATCCCAGACCTTTATCGCAGCTTCCTTCCCTTTTGCTTGCTCTTCTTCAGATAACGTGTTCACCGTAACGCCAAAGTTATCAACCATACTGTCCAACGCTCTACTGTACATAGTTCGAGTAGACTCTGTACCTGCCCTACTACCATTTGATACAGCTGCTTCAATGGCCTTTCTTTGTCCAGGAGTGAACTTATTCCACACATCCATGTTAAAATATAAATTGTTCCATGCTCCCTGTACTGGATCAGGCAGCATGTAATTTTTTAAGACCTCCTGAAACTTCATCTCATACATTGGCCCTGCGTCACCCCAACTAACTCCATCAATAACACCAGTAGACAATGCTGTGTATAGCTCAGGACCTGGTATCATAACAACTGAGCTTCCAGCCTCTGTCTCCCACATACTCATTCCGCCACCAGATCTTAACTTCATCCCTTTTAGATCAGCTAACTGTTTAACCGGCTTTTTAGTCATCAAGCCAGTGTTAAAAGCTTCAAAGGGAATTACGTGGACATTTTGCTTAGCATATTCTTGCCGCAGTATATCTAAATATCCTCTTTGCCACATGAAAATCCAGGCTTCGTGTAAATTACTGTAGCCGTACGGTAAACCTTGGCCGATTTCGCTTACAGGTATTACACCAGAAAAATATCCTTCAGCAAACATTGCCATATCAAGAGCTCCTGTAGTTAAGGACCTAAGCATCTCCGGCACCGGCATTAGTACCCCTCCACCGTACGGCGTGATCTTAACTGTCCCATTAGTCTCTTTCTCTATTAGTCTAAGAGTAGGACCCAGCGAACGTTCTAACTGTGCCCCAGAGAGGTGAGCTTGCAATTTCAGGTTAAATACCGGAGCAGAAGCTTCAATTGTTGACGTCGGATTAGAGTTTTGTGATAGTGTTGGTTTTTGTGCCATGCAGCCAACCATACTCATAACTAACAACAATACAAATGACATTAACAATACATTTTTTTTCATTAATAATCCCCCTTCTAATAATGGAATTTTATGTTTCTATGATCCTTCCTACAGCTAGTCGATGGTGCTCTTTATTTTAACCCGAGATGCAGAGCAACTGTCCCCCATCAACAACCAAAGTGTGCCCAGTCATAAAGGAAGATGCGGATGAGGCCAATAGTAAGGCAGCTCCGTCTATATCCTCCACCTCACCGATTCGGGAAATAGGGTGTCTTTCTACCATTCTATTCCCTTCCGGACCATCCCAAAGAACTTGGCTAAACTTTGTTTTGATGAGACCAGGAGCAATGGCGTTGACTCTGACACCGTCTTGTCCCCACTCTCTTGCCATGCAACGTGTAAGATGTATCAGCCCCGCTTTAGAAACGTTATAAGCATTTATACCAGAGGTCGAAAGAAATCCCCCCACTGAAGCGAGGTTGATAATCGTTCCTCCATGCTTCTTCATCCAGGCATGATAAACCAATTGCGAAAGAATAAGTGAAGACTTTAAATTGACCTCGAAAACTTTATCCCACGACTGTTCAGCTAAATCAGCAAAAGGTCCTTGACCGGGATTTGCACCAGCGTTGTTAACTAGTATATCTATCCGACCAGCCCAGTCCATGGTCGCCTCAACTAATCTTTTTCTATCTTCCGGTACTAAAACGTTAGCCACTATTCCTAAAACCTTCTGCTCGTTTTTAAGGTATGGGGATTTGATCCTTTCCACAGCCTCTTTTACCCCCTCGGGCTTACGGCTACATAAAACGACCTTAGCCCCCGCCATTGAGTAAACACTGGCAATCTCCTCTCCAATCCCCCGGCTTGCGCCGGTAATCAAAGCAACCTTTCCTTCCAAAGAAAACAATGAATGTATTGATTTAGCCACTTTCGCGAACCCTCCTAAGTCAGAGTATTTTAGAAAACTTGGCTAACGCCAAGCCGCAGGCGATGGTCAAGGATGACCGAGTGTCCCTGTAGCCATGGACGGCGAGAAGGGACCTTCCAGAAAGTATGTGTAACGAAGTAATACTTTCTGTCTAGTACAGAAATATGTTTTGAAAAGAAATAGCCACATTAAACATGGAATAAGGAGTGAATTAAGCCCTGTTTACAGCCTTATGGGTTAAGTACCACCTTTATGGCTCCATCCAACCTCTTTTCAAAAAGTTCATACCCTTTCAAAGCCTCTGTCAGAGGAAAACGGTGAGTAATTAGGGGAGTTAGATCCAGTTTGCCGGCCTGAATAAGGCTTATCAATCTCTTGGTATGAATAAAATTGCCAAGTCCAGTTTGAATCGTGATATTCTTTAATAAAAGCTTATGGAAGGGCACTTCCACCGGTCGTGAAAAAACTCCGATAATAGACACTGTCCCACCAAGAGCTACTGTATCAAAACAAGAAGCTAAGGATTCCGTACTGCCGACAGCTTCAACAACCAAGTCCGCGCCCCATCCATCGGTGAGGTCCATAATGGCCGCTTTCGTGTTCACCTGAGAAACATTAATCACCTTATCTGCTCCCAAACGAGTTGCCATTGCCAATCGATAGTCCTCTCTATCCAAGGCAATAATTTGAGATGCACCGAAAAGACGTGCTACTGCTACTGCGCATAGTCCCACAGGCCCAGAGCCTAAAATGGCAACCACACTCCCAGGTTGAATTCCCTTTCCATCAGGGTTCACTCCCACCACACCTGTGTATGCGGTGGCAAGGATATCCCCGACAAAGAGCACCTGCTCGTCGGTCAGATCTTCTGGTATCTTTTCCAAGGTTTCATCTGCGTACAATACCCGAGCATACTCTGCCTGAACCCCCTGGAGATTACCCATCTTAGGCCCGCACCCATAAGCGCCCCCGTTTTCGCAGGCAAATATAAGTCTATTCCGGCAGGCACGACACCGCCCGCAGTTAACTGCCGCCATACTTAATACTCTATCACCAGGCTTAACCTTGGTTACAGCTGAACCTACTTCTTCTACAACACCAACAAATTCATGTCCAATAACCGTTCCCTGTTCCACTCTTAATAGACCGTGCAGAATGTGCAAGTCACTACCACAAATACTGGTCGTGGTAACTCGCACAATTGCATCTTCCGGTCCCTGGATTTCAGGTCTTGGCACTTCATCCACAGAGATAACGCCTAAACCACTATAAACCAGAGCTTTCATAGTCTAACCTCCCTAGGTGCTTATTCTAAGCTTCTGCTTGAGCATTTTTCCTCAGCTCAGTTTTTAAAGTCTTGCCGCTTACAGTCTTGGGTAACTGTTCAAGAATGATAAAACTCTTTGGTATTTTATAGTGAATCATTTCTTGTTTGCAAAAGCCTCGAAGTTCTTCAAGATCAATGTCAGTACCAACTTTTAATGAAATATAGGCCTGTACTTCCTCTCCCATTACCCTGTCTGGGACACCTATCACAGCCACTTCCAATATCCCTGGATAACGATAAATTACCTCTTCTACTTCTCTCGGATAAATATTAATACCACCCCGAATGATCATGTCTTTCTTACGGTCAACAATGAATACATAATCGTCATCGTCCTTATAGGCCAAATCCCCGGTATGTAACCATTGGTTACGTAATACTTGATCAGTTGCTTCAGGGTTATTCCAATACCCTAGCATAACATTAGGTCCTCTAACTACTATTTCCCCTACCTGACCGGAGGGCAATTCTCGTTCCTGCTCATCAATGACCTTTACCTCCATACCTGGGTAGGCTATCCCAGACGACCCTGGTTTTTTCAAACCGGAGAGTGAATTCCTGATGCACCCCGATGACGTTTCTGATAAACCATAGCCTTCGACTATGTCAGCCCCAGTAATTTCTTTCCACTTTTTTAGAATTTCTGCGGGCAAAGAGGCTCCACCCGTAAAAGGCACTCGCAAAGATGAAAGGTCACAGCTCTTCAATTTTGGCGAATCCAACATAAATGCATACATAGTAGGAACGCCAAAAAAGTAGGTAATTCTCAAACTCTGCAAAGTTTCAAGAATGTCATCGGCGTTTGTCCACCGCTCTTTAAGATAGCAGGTACCTCCATAAATCAACGTGCCATTCAGAAAAGAGCTTTGAGGAGCAATATGAAACAAAGGAGTGACAATCAAGGTTCTATCTGCTGGGGATAATTGCACATCCTCACCTAGAATGCTGGCACTTGAGCAGAGATTTTTATGACTCAACATGGCTCCCTTGGGTCGACCTGTAGTTCCAGAGGTGTAGATAATTTCCGCCAATTCGTTCTCCCTTAATTCTGGAAAGTCTGTTTCCGTTGCTAAATACAAATCCTTTAGCAGGATACGATCAGGTTCCTCTTCTCCATCCGTCACAATCAGATGACGAAACTCCGTTAGATTAGCTCTAACTCCCTCACTCGCCTCTACAAAGGCAGAAGCAGTAATTAAAGCCTTAGCACCTGAATCGGCTAGGATATACTCCACCTCCCTTCCTTTATACAGGGGATTTAACGGCACCACTACTCCACCAAATCGCATAATTGCATAGTAGGCAATTACGAATTCCGGTACATTAAGTAGTTGTAAGGCTACTCGATCACCTTTAGTCAAGCCAAGATTCTGCAGACCAGCTGCCAGATAATCCATGGTCTTTGCCAGTTCAGCGTAGGTAAATAACCCTTGCGTCCAAACCAACGCTTCTTTTTCTCCTTGTGATTTGGCTAGGGCCAACAACTTAACCGGTAAATTCATGTCTTTTTTTCCTCCAACTATAATTTCCATCAGAATTCAAGGTCCTACTTCTTGTAAGTTGGATTGGGAATTCCGTGCTCTGCTTCTTTGGGGTAGACATCCTACGAGCGACAGTGTGATTTCGGGTTAGCTCTATCGGAACCAATCAACTTTTATTATAATTTTCTAAATATTCTAACATGTATTGGTCAAAAAAATATTCACTTTCTACAAAAGGTAAAAATATCCTTATAATGGTAGAAATTCTATAAATAATATCTTCAATAATAAAACAAATAACGATCCCATTCGATTTTCTTACTTTTATTTGTATACAATAGAAACACAAGCCCACTCACTACAATTTCCTCAACTATGCCGTATGCCCCCTGGTTCGCTAGAGCACACCCCAGGGGTTTTTGGCCATAGCACAACTTATTTTACCGAATTCTTAAATTTATCCAACATCTTTCTTGGAGTTACAGTCTCTCTCTCAAATATAGGCAGCTCTTGATTTATTCCAGCCAGATACTTAGCGATGTTCTTTAACCCTTCTAGATCGTACCGGGACATCATAGTAATGGTTTCCATCAATGGAGAGCCGCCACCGTGCATTCCGGCTACCATCTGTGACCCAGAGAAATGCGAGCACAGCTGGTTCTCCACCATTCTGAAGCACCTATGTGTGTCATCCGAAGAAATATTTGGATTTCTCTTGATATACTTGTTCACGAGTGGGCCAGTTTCCTCAGAAAAGAATTCCGTTTCCATAGGCAGGGTGGCACTCAACCCTCCTGCTAGGTCGGCTAGGATGCTGTACTCGTTGTAAATCTCTTGACCAGCTAACCGTCTTCCGGCATTAGTAAGAATTTCGTCTGGTACAAAGGAGCCCGACGGGAATTTCACACCGCGGTAGGCACTGGCCTGCCCCGCCGCGAACACCAGCTCTGCAGTGCCGATGATGTGAGAAATCTTTTCCTTAACATGTTCTGCCTTTTCAATTCCGTTGTATTCAGCCACGAGTGCCGCTTGGCTGGCCAGAACTTCTGAAACAGCGGTTTTACAGCCTGTGTAGGAGTGCCTGTGAAAGTGAGCGAACATTAAGGCTAGGTAGCCCGCATATTGTATAACCTCTGGGTTCTTTCTACCATTCATAAATACTCTTTCATTAGGCACAAACACGTCGTCAAAGATGGTCATGGATTCGACGTCACCCACTTCACCCATTGGCGCCGGCAAGTATTTCCGTTTGCTATGACCTCCCGCTAGAGCTATCAGCTTGACGCCATCCCAGTCTGAGGGAACGGCGAAAGAAACGGCATAGTCGGCATCCTTCACGCCCATCAAGCGAGTCGGCAAAACGATGATTTCATCCGCATAAGGGGCTATCGAGTTACAGATCTTAGCCCCCCTAACAATGATGCCATCGGGCAATACATCGACGATCCTTACATACAGATCGGGGTCAATCTGTTCATGCGGCCTCTTCATCCGGTCACCCTTGGTATCGGTCTGGGCACAATTAGCCACAAGGTCGTTGGCCTGGGAATACTCTAGGTATTTCAGGAATCTCTTGTTGTATTCAGTACCATAAGCCTGATCCATATCATAGGTAACAACTGCAAGGGCATTGAGCGCATCATTTCCCATACATCGTTGAATACACCCGCCCACTCTGTGACACAGCAGTCTGGTCATCCGTTGTTTCTTCAGCAAATCATCCATGCTTTGATGAATGTGGGTATAGCGGTTGATTCTTTCTCCGGTAAGGTGGGATGTTGCTGTACATACCTCCTCATAAGCCGGATCATGGGCGCAGTCAAAAGTCTGTTTTATGACATATAGACCGCCGTTAATCCATTCACCAGTTCTATCGAGCTTCTGACCGTTCATATAGACGTTTGGTTTCATCTTTTTTAGGCGATTAACATAGTTTTCATAAGTTCCTACAGGCATTTTTTGTCCTCCTCAATTCTTTAGTCTCCCCAACGATTTCTACTAAACCGAAATCCGAAATATTTTCTTAAGATTTCTTAAATTCAGTATATTGCAAAAATTATACCAATTAAAACAATAAAGTAAAGAAAGCTTAAGCTGATGTCACATCAACAGACATTGACACTGGATCCAAGAGCTGCAAACGCCATTTAGGGCAAATAAAAAAAACCCCAGTCAGGCCAAAAAGCCACTAGGGGATCCAATCAACTGTATATAAATAATATAATATAGCTGAATCCGTTAAGATCTACTGTATACAATTGAGACGATTTCAATTAATCCTTAGGTTTTGCTCATCTTCAACTTTGTCTCCTATGTTATACCTGTGTAGTTTTTCGTAGAATGCGCGACGCGAAATACCTAATTCTTTTATAGCTGTACTTCGATTGTTATTACTGTTCGCCAAAGCCGCCAGGATTAATTCTCGTTCAACTTTTGCAACAGTTTCCTTTATATTATAGGGCCTATCTTGCTGCTGGTATTCAATGTTGATTGGTTGCAAATAACCCGGTAAATGCAGGACTTCTATTTGCGTACCGGTTCGAACAATACTGGCATGCTCCAAGACATTTTGTAATTCTCTAATATTGCCCGGCCAGTCATGGCCTGTAGAATTGTTATCACTTGTGGAGAAAGAGTTAACTTATGGTCAACTTCCTCCGAGAATTGTGTAAGAAACTTATGCGCGAGCTTGAAGAGGTCATCTTTGCGTTCGCGTAAAGGTGGCAGGTGTAGAGGGACAATATTGAGTCGGTAATACAAATCACGGCGAAAACTTCCTTCAGCCATCATCTTTTCCAAATCACGGTTTGTTGCAGCGATCACCCTTATATCCAACTTTATAGTCTTAGTACCGCCAACTCTTTCTAATTCTCTTTCTTGCAGTACCCTTAACAGCTTAGACTGCATGTTGATGCTCATATCACCAATTTCATCTAAAAAAATCGTTCCGCCGTGAGCCAATTCGAATTTCCCTAACTTGCCACCCTTTTTTGCCCCTGTAAAAGCCCCATCTTCAAACCCAAACAACTCACTTTCCAACAAAGCCTCCGGTATGGCTGCGCAATTAACTTTAATCAAAGGTTTGTCCATCCGCCTGCTACAATTATGGATGGCCCTAGCAAGAACTTCTTTACCAACTCCACTTTCACCCAAGATAAGAACAGTACTATCAGTTTTTGCTACTTTTGCTGCTAGTTCCAGGGTTACCCTTAAACGACTGTTCTGCCCTATATATTCTTTAAAGGACAAAGGCAACTGCGTCTGCTGATTTAACTGATCCTGCAAATAGTCGGCTACTTCCTTAGTCCGTTGTAACTCCCTGCTCAACTCTACAACTTTAGTAATGTTATTGAAAATTGAAACACAGCCTACGACCTGATCTCCCTCAAAAAGCGGAAACGCGCGTCCAATGACATCAATACCAACTGAAGAAAGATTGTCCCGTTCGTTACTAACTTTTCCTGAGCGCAAAACTTTTATAGCCAGACAGTCGGGCTCAATCAAATCTAGCCTGCGCCCCAAAACTTTTTGAACCGGTACTCCCAAAACCTTAGCGTAGGCCTCATTGGCATATACGATCGTGGTGTCTGAATCCAGAACCATTACTACGTCTTCAATATTATCGAGTATTTTAAATAAAAGCCTTTGATCCCATTGCTTGATCACATTTGTGGTTACAGCATAAGATCCAATGCCCATTCGTTCCCCCCCAATAGTATATTTTATATACATCATATCAGAAAAAAACAGCCAAAATCTCCTTTAGCCCACGAAAGGAAGAATTTGACCATCGAAATGGATATAATGACCATTGAGTGGCAAGGACGAATTATACTGGAATCTAATAAAATTCATGTTCACGAAGTCCGAAAAGTGGACTGAATTATGCATCATGCCTTAAAATGATTTCCTCTAAAGCTATTCTCGGTCTGGATGCGGGGTTTTGGTTAAACGTCACCACTGCTGATCCCGTCAATACTTCTTCTCCGGTAGCTTTGGTCACCATAAGATCACATTTTACGGCATTAGATAGAGAGTTTTTAATACAGCCAGAAAATATTATTTGTTCTCCAACATGAACCATATTTTTAAAACGGACTTCAAAACTCTTAAGGGTCCCTTCTTCACCCATCCAGTCTGTCAGCAAAGCTTCCAGTTGAGCCATAGTCAACATCCCGTGAGCTATTATACCGTCAAGCCCTGCTTTTCGGGCAAAAACCTCGTCTAAGTGAATAGGATTGAAATCACCTGAAGCCTCAGCATACTGCCTTATTTGGAGGTCAGTTGGGCACCATTCCCTAATTGGGAGCGAGTCGTTAACCTGATAATCCCAAAGGTGTTTCATTTTACCCCCTCACCCTCGTAGCATTTGAACTTTATCATCTCTTCTAGAAGTTATCTAGGGAAACTTTCATCAATTACCTACTTTCCCTGAAAGTTTGGCTTACGTTTTTCCAGAAAAGCCTTCATACCTTCTTTTTGATCCTCGGTGGCGAACAAAATACTGAAGCATTTTTGCTCATACTGCAGTCCTGCTTCCAAGTCCATGCGCATTCCCTCATTGACGCAGGACTTGGCCATACGTAAAGCCACAGTTCCTTGACTTGCAAAGCGTTTAGCCATTTTTCTGGCTTCCTCAAAAAGTTTTTCAGCGGGAACTACTTTATTGACTAGGCCAATACGACATGCCTCCTCAGCACTGATAAAGTCACCGCTAAAAATTAACTCTTTAGCTCTACCTGCTCCGATAAGTCTAGGCAAACGCTGGGTTCCTCCGCTTCCTGGCAAAATACCCAGTTTTATTTCCGGCAAGCCAAATTTTGCCGTGTCAGCGGCAATACGTACATCTGCAACTAAGGCTAATTCACACCCACCGCCCAGAGCATAACCTGCAACCGCTGCAATTACTGGCTTGGGCATGTTTTCGATAGCCTTAAACGCATGGTGTGCAGGTTGGTTATCTGTAACAAAATCAACCGTAGTTGCAGTAGCCATTTGATCAATATCTGCTCCGGCCGCAAACACTTTGTCGCCCCCTGTGATAATAACTACCCGAACGGAATTATTCATGCCTAGTTCCAAAGCGGCTTCACCTAATTCCATAAAAACCTGATTGTTTAAGGCATTTAACACCTTAGGTCGATTAAGGGTAATTGTACCAATGCCATCGTCGATATGCACTAGTAGCATTTCGTATTGCATTTACTCAGCCTCCATATTTCGGATGTTTTAGGTCAAATTCCGGTATTTTTACCAGGCTGATCATTACATTTCATCCTGTGATCAGAGAATATAATTGTTGAACTCATTATAAAAACCTGTTCCCCTGCATAATTTCGCCCCGTGGTCTCAACTATAACAAAAGTCATCTTGCCAAGTCTGCCCGATCGCCCAAATACATCTTTGATTCGACGTGTATAGACAATGTAGTCCCCAACAGAAACCGTCTGAAAATACGTAAATTTCAGTTCCCCGTGAATTGTTCCGAATTGAAACAGATCGATCCCTTCAATACTACCCTTCATAAAGGTTCCAAAAAAAGTGGGCGGCACCTGATTTTCAAAGGGAATACCAGCTGCTTCAGCGAGTCTACGAACTGCATCGGCCTCGACCCTTACTCCCACAGGTTTACTTTCTCGGCCAATTAAATCTTTACCAATTATTTTACCACCTCCATTCAAAAGTCCCCCTTACTTTTACCTAGTTAATAAATTCTAAAGGATAATCATGGGTTATTAATCAAGATACTGTTCTACAATAATCGCTGTTGCCGGACCTCCACCACCACAAAGAGAAGCACAGCCAAACCGAACACCTCGACGTTGCATCTCATGAAGCAGTGTAACTACTAAGCGAGCCCCCGTGCAACTGACTGGATGGCCTAACGAGATACCTGATCCGTTAGCATTTACTTTATCCATATCAAGGTTTAGTTCTCTGTTTACTGCTAAGAACTGAGCTGCAAAGGCTTCATTGATTTCCCAATAACCGATATCCTTTAAGGTCAGTTTGGCAAAATGTAAGGCACGTTTTACGGCCGGGACGACTCCAATCCCCATAATTTTTGGATCAACTGCCGCTGAGGCAGTAGCAACAATACGGGCGAGAGGCTTAACTCCAAGTTCCTTGGCTTTGTCCGCCGCCATAAGAATCAGGGCTGCTGCAGCATCATTCAAACCGGACGCATTGCCGGCAGTCACAGTTCCCTCTTTATCAAAGACCGGTTTTAACTTTGCCAAGCCAGCTAGGCTTGTATCGGACTTAGGATGCTCATCAGTGTCAATGAGAACTGATCCCTTTTTTGTTTTTATCTCAACTGGAATGATCTCAGCTTTAAACCTGTTTTCTTTAGTTGCATGACACGCCCGTTGGTGGCTGAGCAGTGCTAATTCATCCTGTTCTTGGCGTGTGATTTTATACATTTTCGCTAGATTTTCTGCTGTCACCCCCATGTGGTAGTTGTTAAAAGCGTCAATCAATCCGTCATTAAACATGGCATCAACAACCTGAGCAGAACCCATGCGATAGCCATTTCGTGCTCCAGGCAATAGATAAGGTATATTTGACATACTCTCAGGCCCGACAGCCGCACCGATTTCCACCTTGCCCAACATAATTTCCTGGGATAATATTTCTGTAGCTCTCATAGAAGATACGCATAGCTGATTAACCGTTACCGCAACTGTCTCTACTGAACAATCTGATCCTAAAGCAACCTGCCGAGCTGTATTAGGTTTACATCCCGCCTGATTGGAGTGTCCTGCTACTACCTCTTCGATTTGGCCTGGTTCAATTCCTGCTTTGTTTAATGCAGCCTTAAGAGCAATTATTCCTAATTCGACAGCTGTAAGTTCTTTCAGGGAACCCAAGAAATCACCTATTGGGGTACGCATGCCACTCACAATTACTACTTCACGCATACAAAGCTCTCCTTCTTTAACTAGCCTTCTTCAATTCTGATCCTCCCCCCAACATACTATTGATCAAAACTTAGATACCTTAATCAATAGCACATGAAAAGAGAAACAACAAATATCCTAAAAAGAGTCTTCAGGAATGTCTAATGCGGAGTTGTCCTCCTCTTTAATGACCCAGACCGTCGCCATAACGTCTGGAACTATATTCCTAACATAAAAACACGCGCTGAAAATTTTGCCTATATAAAAAGACTCTTCCGAATCAGATTGAGTCAATTTATGCTTTGCCACCAAGGCTTGCTGCATTAAGAGACAACCGACATAGAGTTCAGCGGTAACCCTGAGTACTCGGGTGGAATACAAAGGAACAAGCCCGGGAGTCTTCGTAAAGTAACCTTGCATCACTTCCAGCAGTTCCCGATAAGCTAGGACAGCCTAGTTGAAAATTTCAAATTCTTTAATGAAATCATTGTTATTTTTATTACTATAAATAAATTGTTCAATCTCAGTGAGCCATTCGTTGAATATACTGCCATTTTCGAGTTTCCATTTACGACTTACCAGATCCAAGGACTGAATATAATTAGTACCTTCCCAAATAGAGTAAACTTTACAATCCCTAGCTTGGCGTGCTACCGGATACTCTTCAGTAAAACCGTACCCACCGTGCACCTGGATGGCCTCTGCGATAAGAGTCCAAGCCTGATCTGAACAATAAGCCTTAATCAGGGGGGTAATTATTTCAATCCTACGATTGGCTTCCCTTACGTTAGCATCATCCTGACCAAAGGTAATCTGATCCATATAGTAGTACCCTTTAAAAACCATTGCCCGCATACCTTCCAGCACGGCCTTCTGGGTTAGCAGCATTCGCCTGACATCCTCATGCTGGATAATTGGAACCCTGCCTGCCTTTGGATTGCTGAACAGCTTCCCTTGAACTCGTCCCCTTGCATACTCGACAGAATTGTTGTAGGCAACTGTGGCTACTGCTAGAGCACTGTGGCCGGTGTTAATCCGGGACTCATTGATCATCTTGAACATCTGGGCCATTCCTTGACCCAAGCCCTTGGCATCTGGAGGTTTGCCAAGCAGAAACCCCCTGCAGGTGCCTTCTTCACCGAAACTAAGGACAGCAGTCGCTGACCCATTAAGTCCCATTTTCTTTTCAATTCCAACTGTTGCTATATCATTCGCTTCTCCAAGGCTTCCATCCTCGTTAACCCAGATCTTTGGTACAATAAATAGAGATAGGCCTTTAGTACCTACTGCCGCTCCGTCAACCCGGGCAAGAACTAAGTGGATAATATTCTCAGTTAAGTCATGGTCACCCGCTGAAATAAAGCATTTTGTCCCCTTAATTTTGTAGACTGATGGATCTTCAGTCGGGTAGGCTTTGGAAAGCATATCACCAACGTCGGAGCCACCTCCAGGTTCGGTTAAACACATGGTGCCAGTCCAGACACCCTCAAATATTTTAGGTGTAAACAATTCAACCTGTTTTTGAGAACCGTAGGATTGAATGACTGTGGCCGTCTCACTAGTCAGCCCTATGTATGTTTCTAAACTCGGATTAGCTGCCTGTAAATACTCGTGTACGGCACCGAATAAAATATTAGGCAGAATCCCCTCCCCCTCCACATCTTTATTAGTTGAACCCCAACCGTTTTTCTGGAGGAAATGGTATGCGTGATGAAAGGAACTCGGGACAGTCACTTTACCTTCATTAAATATCGCCCCTATTCGATCACCATCATCATTAGTTGGAGCTACTACATCCTTGCAAGCTTTCAAGGCTTGATCGAGAATCTGATCTACGTCGTCTACGTTTAAATAATCCTTGAATCGGTCCAGACCAAAGATTTTTTCTCCTTCTAGCCATTCCTTGATAATAAATTTATGATCACGGTTATGATAAATAAAGTTGCTAGACAAATTTAAATCCACCTTCTTCCTTAATGTATATGAATATTGACACATTGACTGTGGCTTTTACACAAACAATGCCATCTTCGTTTTTCAAACCTCCTATACTCTATATACAAAAATCATGCCAAGTGTAACCACAAACAATAATCCCCCAAGGCGAACATAAAACGTCCTAGAGGATTGAAAATTTGTATATATTTGATACAACTAAGCCGAGCTTACTTACTATGTATGTATACTAATAATACGCCTCATTAACTCGACGATATTTCCCATAAAATAATTAACCGCAGTGAGTTTGCCAATGTTAAAGAGCAAGAAGCTTCCTTTTTGAGGGATGGGCTACTTGCTCTTTTAACGGCATTATTGATTAAGTCATTAGCTACTATATCTTGGAAGAAACATTCTTTCATTGCTTAGCTACGTAAACCTTGCAACCTGTCTAAAATTCGTTCAACTTCAGACATAATTTGATCGATCACGTCCTTAACAGGCTTGATCTCTTTAATCAATCCAACACATTGGCCCATAGCAAAGGTGCTACCTTCTAAATCTCCATCATACAAACAACGACGACCAACCTGTCCGCTTACTACCTTAAGAATTTCCTCTAAACTCGCTCCCTGTGCTTCCATGCCCAGAACCTTCTCGGCGCAGGCATTTTTCATAACTCTAGCTCCGTTGCGAATAGAACGTTGGATCATCACAGTATCAGTTTCCTGAGCCTTTACCATCCACTCCTTGAATTTAGGGTGAGCTATAGATTCTGCGGTAGCTACGAATCTAGTACCCATCACTATCCCTTCAGCCCCCAAAGCCAAAGCAGACACTAAACCGCGGGCATCCATAAATCCTCCGCCAGCAATTACAGGAATTGATAAATTATCTACGGCTTTGGGTGTCAAAATTAAAGAAGTAACATCATCCATTCCCGGGTGGCCACCGCATTCAAACCCTACAATAGTTACGGCATCAACTCCAGCCCGTTCGGCTTTTTTAGCAAAACGCACGGCAGGTACTTTATGGATAACCTTGATCCCAGCTTGCTTTAAGTCAGTAATAAAACTTTCCGGATTACGACCGGATGTCTCCACGACCGGCACGTTCTCCTCAATAACTGCTTCAAAATATTGTTTAGAGACATCTGATGGACCTACATCGGGAAGCATGGAGATGTTTACCCCAAATGGCTTCTCCGTTAAGGCCCTAGTCTTGCGTATTTCCTCAATTAATTCCTTCTTACCTGACTGAGTTGCAGCGGTGATAATGCCAAGTCCCCCTGCGTTCGAGACAGCTGCTGCCAGTTCGGCGCGAGATAGCCACTGCATCCCTCCCTGAATAATTGGATGCTCAATTCCCAGAAGTTCAGTGATTCTAGTATTCATGCTCCCTCTCCTTATCATTTCAAAATATTAATTGAGGCCTTCACTAATGGTCTTTAGTATGCTGATCAGTTGTTTCATTTGTTAATAATTATATTCTATAAAACAGGAAAATCCTACCTATATCTTCCTAAAGGCAGGATTCTCGTTAAAGAAATATACTTGCTCAACAGATTGTTATTACATGCAATTGAGATACTTCTAGATTCGGAGAATTTACTGAAAATGAATTATGTTGTAAAATAAAATATTGAATAACTCTAACTAAAGATTTTGAAAGCTGGTTAGTGTATGGTGATTGAATCTATAGAGATTACTGAGATTTATCCAAAAATATTTTGCATGAATCTACCACTTCCTTTGGACGTAACAGATGTTAATATCTATTTAATTACAGGAGAGGTACCTACCTTAATTGACGTTGGGATCAAGACTCCCTTCTTTTATGAGGCAATTAAAGCTTTAATGAAAAGGGCAGGAGTTCGACATATAGCTCGAATTCTTCTTACTCACTGGCATGTCGATCATGCAGGAATTGCGGCTACGTTGGCTGAGGAAGGAACGGAAATTTTCACCAGCCCTATCGATTATGAGGAATGGTTAGCTTTCTCTAAGCAAGACAGCTTTGGCACTTCGCATGAATGGATGATACAGGAATGGGGTGTACCGGAGGAAAAGTTACAGGCAATGTATGATAATCATTGTCAGTATCAGACTTTATTTTCTTTACCATCTAAAATAAGCCTTATTCAGCCCGGTGGCTTTATTCAGGCTGGGGATTACAATCTACAGATCATCTCTACTCCAGGACATACAAGAGGGCATCTTTCCTATTGGTTGGAGCAGGAGAAGCTGATTTTTACTGGTGATATTCTCCTCCCCGATCAAATTGCCTTTCCGGGAGCTTGGCTAGAAGGTAAAACTCGCGTTAGTGGATTACTCTCCTATATAAGCAGCCTAAAAAAATTGGAGAGTCTTGGCGGGCAACGATATTTCCCTGGACATAGCACAGCCGAGAATGATCCTTCGGCCCGTTGTCGAGCTGTGCTGGACCAGATTAGAAATCAAATAGAAAGGCATGCACCCGCTGAAGATGTTTTTACCGGAGCTTCCCGGTTGGGCAATGGAAAGAATGGCTCGGGCTTTCTTTATTATTACTTGCACCATGTTTTTGGGTGTGAAGCCGTTCAGAAGCAGTTGAAAAACGGTTTTGTTTTTTAATGGTCAAAAAAACTTTCATCCCATCACTGACCTTTTCACCAGCGTCTTGGCAATCTCAACTTTATAAGCATTCTTAGAAAGTGGCTTTGCTCCGGCCAGAGCTAGCCCTGCAGCTTCAGCCGCATTCTCTTCGGACAGTTCTTTCCCTCTCAGAAATTCCTCCGCTTTAAAGGCCCGAACAGGCAGGGGGGCTACAGCTCCCAAAACGATACAGGAATCGTTACAGACTCCTTCTTCGAGGGTGATCAGTGCTGCAGCACTGACAATGGCAAAATCAATAGGTTTCCTGAGAGTGAACTTAAGAAAAGTCTGTCTGGCAGTGTGTAAAGGCTTTGGAATATGAATGACGGTAATCATCTCATCTGAGGTGAGTACGTTCCCCATAGGAGTAAAGAAATCCTCCACTAGAAGAGTACGGGTACCGTTCGAACCTGCTATGTTAAGAGTTGCGCCAAGGGCAGTTAAAGCCACTGCAGTATCAGAAGGACAGACTGCAAAACACTTCTTAGCCTCCATGATGGCATGGTAGCGATTCTCCCCAGAGACGGCAGGGCAAGTCTTTCCCCCTTTCCTAAAGCACTTGATCCTACCTCCAATCTCATCGGGATAGCGGTAGTACCAACAGCGGATATCCTGAGAGAGGTTACCACCAATCGTCGCCATATTCCGAATCTGGGGAGAAGCGACCGTTAAAGCGGCCTCTCTAAGAAGGGAAATGTTCTTTTTCACAAGGGAAGAGCTAATTATATCTACGAGGGGAGTTAATGCACCAATATTTATCCCCTCTTCGTCGACTTCGATAGAACTGAGGCCAGGGATTGTCTTGATATTGATAATTGTTTCTGGATAATCAGGGAGAATACGGTCTTTTAAGACGCCGAGGAGATCAGTTCCCCCAGCATTGAGTTTAGCCCTTCCTTTGGATTGGACAAGCAATTGTATCGCTTCATCTACAGAGCGGGCATTCACATGAGTAAAGGCTTTCATCCTCTTCCCCCCTTTTTCACAATATCTATCTTCCCTAATGCACTTAAGATCTTATCAGGGGTGAGTGGATAATCATAGATCCGCACACCAATGGCATTGGTTACAGCCATGAGAATGGCAGAGGGCCCAGGAGATGGAGCAATCTCACCTACGCCAATAGCATGAAATTGATGACTTGGGAAAGGGGTTTCGAGGATTGCATGTTCCATTTTGGGAAGTTCAGTAAAGGTCCGCCACTTGTAGTCGATCATGTTAGGGTTCATTATGCGCCCGAGCCGGGTATCAATAACCGTCTCTTCGAAAATGGCGCTATCGATACCAGCAGAGCCTAGGCAGCCGTTGAGCTGATTTGTCAGGGAAAGAGGATCAATGATCTGTCCTACGTCAGTAGTACCTACTACACTAATCAGTTCAACCTTGCCTGTTTCGGTATCGACTTCCACTTCTGTAAAGATCATCATGAAGTTGGGCAAAGTGAAATCGGGCTTGAAACTGCCACGGCCCAAACAAGTACCATGATAACGCATCCCTTTGATCCAAGGGAGCCTTACTTCTGGTTTCCCTTTCACATAGACCATTCCCTCTTCAGTTTCCAAATCTTCCGGTGTTACATTTAACTTAGGGGCCATTAGCTCAAAAAGCTGTTTTTTAGCATCTTGGGCGGCAGCTATTACTGCACTCCCAATAGCGTAGGTTCCCCGCGAACCTACGGGTCCAAACTCAAAGGGGTTGATGCTAGAATCAGACGCTGTGACAGAAACCCGGTCAAGAGGAAGCTGCAGAATCTCAGCGACCATCTTACAGATGCTACTACGCTGACCTGTACCATGTTCAGCCAAGCCTGAGTAGATTGTGGCTTTACCATCGGGATCAAGGCGTACAAAGGCCTCAGATACATCCTCCCCCACATCGGCATTCCCGTGTACTCCAACCCCCACTCCCCTACGCTTTGTACCCTCGACTGAGGTGGGCTTTAACCACCCTTTCCATTTTTTTTGCCAACCGAAGGTCTCAGCGCCTTCTTCGATCGCCTTGGTAAAGTCAACACCCTTAGATACCCACCATTTCCCATCCCGCCAATAATAGCCTTCACCTGGCTTTACATAATTCCTTTTAAAGAAATCGACTGGATCAAGGTTAGCCTTTTCCATTCCCAGAGTAAGGATGGGAATCAAGGCGCATTTCAGTTCTTGACCGCCAAAACCTCGAACTTGACCTGAAGCCGTTCGATTAGTGCACACCACTTGGGGTCTAAGATTCCAATTAGCACACTTCAACATGAGTTGCGCTTCACCGCACCCCACAGCTATCATACCTTGAGCCATTTCTGAAAAGGCACCAGTGTTTACTAACCAATCACCCTCTAAGAACGTTACTGTACCGTCCATCTTCATACCCACCTTACCATTAATGCGGGATCCGATGCGAACCGAAAAGGCAGCCAGATGTTCCGCCTTCCCGTAACAAAGTTTGACAGGCCTTCCTGTCGCTTTCGCCAGCGCGGCGGCCGGAAAAACATACTGCCAAGACATATACTTTGAACCATAGCTCCCTCCAACCGGACTCCCAATAGACTTCACATTAGTGGATCCACCCATAAAATTCTGAAGGGAAACTTTGAGCATATGAGGGCCCTGAGATGCCGACCAAACTGTTAAAGTATCCGTACCTTCCCAGACCACAATTGCTCCGGGAGATTCTGGAGGCAGAGGATTGGGAATATTTTCATAAGCATAGGTTCCTTCAATAATAAAATCCGCCTCGGCGATTCCCTGATCGATATCCCCAATAACAAGCTCCTGAAGGGGGTTTGATCCAAACACCCGGATTCCTTGGGGCAAGACATTGCCTGGGAACTGCTCATACAACTGCGGTGCCTCGGGTCGCATTGCCTCTTCCACATCATAGACTGCGGGAAGGAGTTCGTACTCAACCATAATCAGGCGGATTGCTTCTTCACCTATCTCCTCAGTCTCAGCTGCTACCAAGGCAACCGCGTCACCAACATAACGCACTTTACTATCAAGAACTCGAACGTGTTGTGGTAATCCCCCCATCCAATCGGGAATATCTTTGTAAGTAAGGACGGCTTTTACACCAGGTAAGTTCATAGCCTTGGAAGTATCGATACTCTTAATAAGGGCGTGAGGATGAGGACTTCTGAGGACCTTAGCGTAGAGCATATTGGGAACGCTAAGGTCATTAATAAACTTGGTCTTGCCCGTGACAATGTCGAGAGCATCCTTGCGGGGAGTGGATTTGCCAATAAAGCGGTAATCTTTCATTTCTTAACCGTCCTTTCGGACAACAGCCATTACCGCATCCATTACATGATAATGGCTGTTGCACCGGCAGAAATTCCCCGAGAGGGCGTCTTGGACCTCACCTCTTGTGGGAGAGGGGTTCTCTGCAAGGAGGGCTTTGGTGCTCATGATGATCCCTGGAGTACAGAAACCACACTGAAAGGCCGTATGATCGATAAAGGATTGCTGAATAGGATCAAGGGAACCCGTAACAGGATCCCCTAAGCCTTCAATAGTAGAAATCACCTTACCTTCACACTCTATGGTTAAGAGCATACAAGAGAGGACCGCTTTCCCGTCCATCATCACTGTACAACATCCGCAGGCGCCATGATCACAGGAAATTTTGGTACCAGTGAGCCCTAACCTCTCTCTGAGAGTGAAGGCTAAAGTGTGAGCCGGAGAGACTTCGTGACACCCCTCTCCCAACGCAAATAAGTGGGTATCACCATTTATGCTGAGAGTAAGAGTGGAATGGGATTCTTTTTGGTAGGTTGGTTCCATAGTACTTCCTCCCTCATAGTTATTATTGCATTTTATAGCTCCTTTAGCGTCTTTAATTGCCCAATTATAATTGATTCGGAATATCCTAAGCTATTAGAAATCTGTTCACTTGCTTCTCTGGTTGAAGCTGCGATTTCTTCAATTTTCGTTCGCATCCGTCTACTGGGTCCTAATACAGCTATCGCAGCGTTAATCTTTTGATCGTAGGAAAAAACCGGAGCTGCACATGCCACAATATCGGTTGCGTATTCTTCAAAATCAAACGCCAACTGCTTTTGCCTTACCTTAAGTACCTCCTCCCTTAAGGCGTCCTTGTCTACGATTGTGTTTGGAGTGAAAGTCTTCAACTCATGTTCTGATAAGTACCTATCAAATTCCTCTTCTGGTAGTTCAGCTAAAAATATTTTACCGGTTGCTGTGCAATGAGCGGAGAACGTCTTACCCAGAGGTACCAAAACCTTTATGTCGGATGGACTTTCCCATTGTTCAATGACCATTACTCTATCCTTATGCCAAATTGTTAAGTGAACACTCTCCCCAGTTTTCTGAGTTAAAGCTTTAAGTACATGTCCGGCCAGCGTCCGTAAGTCCATACTATTAAAAAGCGCTAAACTTATTCCAATCAGAGTGGAACCTAGTCTGAACCCGCCGGATTTCGGATTTGATTGCACAAATCCACCTGAGGCCAGAGTGGTTAGGATTCTATAAACCGTCGTACGGTTCATATTCAGCTTATTGCTCAGTTCATTTACCGTCCACTCCGGCTGTTTAGGCGAAAAACACTTTAATAGTTCCATCGTTTTTATAATTACTTTAATAGAGTATTTTTCTTCAGTTTCCAACTCGGTTCACTCCTTGTTTGGGTTCTTTTTGTTCACAATGGTAACATAGTGTTCGCAATATAATATTAACACTATTTATATTTTTCTGTCAATTATTTATCTGTGTAAACAAAAATTCAGCGAACATGATAGCCGCTGGGATTTTACCACTTTGAATGAAAACTACCATTCATTCACTCAATAAACTTACTATTTTTGTGGAACATTTGGTTCTTCTTAGTAATAAAAACTGAAAAAAACAAGTATTGAATAAAAATTTGGGAATAATAAAGCTAAATCTTAAAGGAGGTATTATGATGACTGAAAATAAATCAAAAGAAAAGTTTTTAGCAAACTCAATAGAAAGGCATGACACAGCGGCTTGGCGAGGGCATATCGAAAGTGTTAAACCCTTATCGAATGTTCCTATCCCTAGTGAAGAATCCGTGCAGAATGCTAAGGAATGGGTGGATACAAATTCTTTGTCCTAAAGAAGAACCAAATGAAATGACTCCCTCACAAAAGTGACGGGAGTCATTTCATTTGGTTCTTCCATTATAACCAATATCATAAGCTAAACCATCACTACCAAGAATCCAAACAGAAGGTTTGATGAGAAAATCTTTCTTGCGGGTTAATCATCTGCCGAAGCATTCAAAGAGAAGATCACGGGAGCACAATAGTCCGGACACTGAACGGTTACTTCCCCTTCAAAGCCAAGTGCTTCAGGAGATACCTTCTTACGTAAGGCAAAAATGAATGGATAAATCGCATTAAGAGCGGTAACACAAACATTTGCCGACTTAGACGTTTCAATCAGTGGCCCGTCAATGAATATTTGATCTCCAGGCTTATATAATTTGCATTCTGATTTTACGACTTTGATAATTACTTTATTTTCACTATGAGTTTCCATTGTCTTTTCTCCTTCTCAAAAAAGATTAGCGTTTTTACAAAAGTACTATCTTGCTGATAAACGAGTTTCTTTTTGTTTGGGCTGAGCAGTTCCAATCCAGCCCCTGACTTCCATCGCTTCAGCAACCCTTTGAACAGCTAACATATAGGCTGCAACTCTCATATTAACTTCTTTATTGGAGCGGTACAATTCATAAGTTCTATTAAAGGTTGTATGCATAATTTGTCCTAAACGGCTATTTACCTCTTCAACAGTCCAATAGAAACCCATATTATTTTGTACCCATTCAAAATAGGATACTGTCACTCCCCCGGCGTTGGCAAGGATGTCCGGTACCACCACAATTCCTTTTTGCTCAAGAATCTTATCTGCTTCAGGAGTCGTTGGACCATTAGAAGCTTCTACAATAATACGTGCTTTAACATTTTCAACATTTTTGTCTGTAATTTGATTTTCTAGAGCAGCCGGAATTAAAACATCACACTCGAGTTCCAGAAGCTCACCATTAGTGATATTCTTACTTCCCAAATAATTGACTACAGAACCAGTTGCCGCTGCATGTTCTGCTACTTTATAAGGATTTAGGCCTTTAGGGTTATAAATACCACCTTTAACATCGCTTAATGCTACAATTTTGGCTTTCTTATCAAAAAGGATTTTAGCAGCATAACTACCAACATTGCCGAACCCTTGAATAACAACAGTAGCTTTTTCTAATTCAATATTCTTCGCTTTGGTGATATCTTCTGTGACATAAACAACTCCTTGAGCAGTTGCTTCTGTCCGCCCAAGTGAACCTCCGATAATTAACGGTTTACCTGTAATAACGCCGAACGAATTGTGTTGCTTAATCATACTAAACTCATCCATCATCCAAGCCATGATCTGTGGATTGGTGTTAACATCCGGTGCAGGAATATCCTTATCAGGCCCAATAACCGGTGCAATTGCTTGAATATACCCTCTGCTCAATCTCTCTAATTCTCCGTGGGATAATTCTTCGGGATCAACGATTACTCCACCTTTTCCACCACCGTAAGGGATACCCACCACAGCACATTTAAAGGTCATCCAAGTTGATAAGGCCTTGACTTCGTCGAAATTAACATCCTGGTGAAATCTCACTCCGCCTTTAGCAGGTCCAAGGGCATCATTATGCTGAATACGATAACCGGTAAAGACACGTGTTGATCCATCGTCCATCCGCACCGGAATAAGGACAGTCAGGGAACGTTTAGGCTCCTTTAAAAGTTCATAAACACTTGTACTAAGTTGAAGTTTATCGACAGCCATTCTTAGTTGTTGTTGTGCAATTTCAAAGGAATTTAAAATTTGACTCATCTCACATACCGCCTTTTGCTTTAATATTTCTACTATTAAGAACTATGCAAAAGGCATGCCATCTTATCGTTTTCCTGTAATAATGCTATTTTTAGGCCTTTTCTAGCTTTATTTTCGACCTCCCCAGGATAATTTTCATGCATTGACACATTTGTATTCGGCTTTTATTTATGGGTTTAATAATTTAGACCTTTTAATATTGGGTTTTAAGTATAATGTATACACGCCCCCGAATAATGCTCAAGCGCATTGCGCAAAATGAATTTTTCAACATCGTAAATTAATGTACTTTACATCTCATTAAAGCATTATTGAGGATAATCAAACTGTATTACGATGCAGTTGAAACATTGAGATTTATTAATTTGATTTAAAAATCCTGCCCGTTAGGACAGGATTTAAGAGAACTTATAAAGCACCGAGTATTGAGTTAGTTTGCACTGTTAAGTTTGGATAGCTGATCCTGCATAATTCTGTTACTTGTTGCTTTACCATATTTCATACGGGCATAAACATAAAAGACAATACCCAAAGCCATCCAACCGAGGAAAATTGCCCATTCATAGGGCCAAACTAATGCTGAAGGGCTAAATGGCATATAAAGCAAGGCTAGAGCTATAGAAGAAATGAGAGCTAGGTAGCCGACTAAAGTCCCGTATTTTACCTTAAACGGACGATCCATATTGGGTTCTCTCTTTCTCAAGACCAAGAAAGTCCAGGCAACCAGAATAAAGGATACAACAATTCCGAACCCACCAGCATCAACCAACCAAACCAAGGTTTTACGACCAAAGAAGGGTGCAATTATCGAAACAGAACCAATCAGGAAAATAGCATTAGTTGGTGTTTTATATTTTGGATGAATTTTAGCTAAAAATCCCGGTAGCATACGAGCATTAGCCATAGCATAAATCGCGTGACTTGCACCTATAAAGAAAGCATTCCAACTAGTAATAATCCCGCCAATACCGGCCAAAATCATAAGCTTACCCGCCCAATGAGTATGGAAAGCAGCTCCCATGGCATCTGCGGTAGCTAACTTTGTAGCACTCATTGCTTCTGCATCCAGTGCACGAGCTACGCCTAATATAATGAATATATACCAAGCTGCGGCCATTAGTACTGAAACAATCAAAACCTTTCCAATGGATTTAGCGGGCATATTAATTTCCCCTGCAGTCTGAGGAATTATGTCAAAGCCTACAAACATAAAAGGGACTGCAATTAAAACCGCAAAAATTCCATTTGTATCACCAGTAAAAAGTGGTTGCATATTGGCAGTCTCTCCATTAAACAGGCTACCGGTCATGAACAAAATACCCACAATAGCAATAAGTGCGGTTAGAACATTTTGGAGTACGGCAGTCGTCTTAATCCCAACGTAGTTTGCAATTGTTATGACAATGGAGCCTATGACGCCAACCAAAACCCATGTTGCGTAAACATCCCAACCGGCTATGTTCCACAGAAAACCTTGTACATAGTTAGGAGCTAAATATTCAACAACAGTCGGTAGTGCCACCGCCTCAAAGGCAACTACTGAAACATAGCATAAAATGAGGCTCCAAGTACATATAAACGAGGCCGTCATACCTAAAGCTCTATAGCTATATACATATCCCCCACCGACTATCGGCATCGCTGCACAAAGTTCAGCATAGGTCAAACCAATAAGTATTATAACAATCGAACCAATTAAGAAAGCTAAAGAAGCACCTAATGAACCTGCTGATTGAACCCAATCACCTGCCAAAACAACCCAACCCCAACCAATCATTGCTCCGAATGCTAATGCTAACACATCTGTTCTTGCTAATACCCGTTCAAATTTTTCATCCGTTTCTTGCATCAATTGTCCTCCTAAACTTGTTTGATAATTGCTGAAACAAAGTTAACAATCTCGGTAAGTAACCCCTTTCACCCCTTTTTACTAATGTCTTATAATTAACAAGGGCTTGCGAGCTTTGGGCAAAGTTGCAAACTACAAGCTACCTTAGTTAAGCCTTTTTTATTAATCGTGAGACTCCCAATTCTTAGAGCGGAAGTGGTGCCTCGTACTAACTAACCCCTTTATATTCCCCCATTATTCTCCAATATCTTTAAGGCCTTATCTTTCAAAATCCCATACCTTTGCATTTTTCGTACTACTGTTGATTGATTGACTTCTAGGACATCGGCCATTTTATAAGTGTTATTATATTTAGCCAACGCTTTATTTAATAATTGTTTCTCTAATTCTTCAGTTGCATTTTTCAAAGAACAGAGATCCAAAACAAAGATTTTTTCAAAACTCCCGTCAGAATGCAAGATATAGTCTGGTAAATGAATTGGAAGGATCTCTGTCGAATCAATAGTTACCACTAATCTTTCGATTAGGTTTTCCAGTTCTCTTACATTACCTGGCCAGTTATAGGCAAGCAGTAGTTCCATTGCTTCAGGTGCTATTTTTTTATGGAGTTCATATTTATCCAGTAAGGCCTCCATAAAATGATCAATTAATGCCGAAATATCTTCCTTCCTATGTCTAAGTGGAGGTACAATAAGGGGCACTACATTTAAACGATAATAAAGATCTTCTCTAAACTTACTTTCCTTAATAAGGTGAGGAATATTACGATTTGTCGCTGCAATAATACGAACATTAACTTCAATATAATCGTTTCCGCCTACCCGCATAAATCGCTTTTCTTGGATAACATGAAGCAGTTTAACCTGTAAGCTTAATGGAAGTTCACCAATCTCATCAAGAAAGACCGTCCCACTGTTAGCCATTTCAAACAAACCCTTTTTCCCTTCCTTTTTCGCACCTGTAAAGGCACCTCCTTCGTAACCAAATAACTCTGATTCCATAAGGTTTTCCGGTATAGCACCACAGTTAATTGTGACTAATGGGCGTTCATTGCGCTTACTTAATTGATGGATCTTTAAGGCTATAACTCCCTTGCCGACACCTGATTCCCCTTCAATCAAAACTGTTGAATCAACCCCCGCAACCTTTTGGGCTAAGTCTAAAATGTGCTGCATTGTGGTACTTTTGCTAATTATGTCAGCAGATTTTAACCTCTCCTTGCGAAGTTTAGCAATTTCAGAACGGTAATTATCCATAAGCTTTTCAGTTTCTTCCAGGCGTTGACGTAGATTGCTTAATTCGGTAATATCTCTGGAATTTGTGACAATACGAATAATTTTTCCGTTCTCGTCAAATACAGGGTTTGCCGTAACAATAATTTTTTGCCCTCTTTTGGTTGTCTGTAAAGATGTAACTCTTTTTCGATTTTTAAGGACTTCTGGTGTGATACTTGGAGAAAATAAGCCCTGTTCTTCTAAAATGCTAACATGTTTTCCTACTATTTCTTCAGCACTAATGCCATATAATCTCTCACCGGCTTTATTAACCCTTAGAGTATAGCCCTCCCCATCTGTGACATAAATCTCATCATAGGAAGAGTTAAAGATTGCCTCAAGTTCACGGTTAAGCTCTTTAGTAGCCTCATGTTCTTGGGCTATCCCATCAAAGTCAGTGATATCCTGAAAAGAAACAACCACACCTGAAATTTCATTGTCATCAAAGACAGGTTTATAGTTAGCAAGAATTTTTCTACTGCCCATATCAACTTTATAATTTAGAATGGACTCACCGTTTTCTAAGACTTCATGCAATACGGAATTTGGAAGTACTTCCCTTGCTCTCGCACCTATAAGTTCTCCGGAAATACCTAAAAGTTCATAGACGGTTTTATTACAAGCAACAATAATACCTAACTTATCAACCATCAAGACTCCATGATGTATTTCTTGAAATCCGTCCTCAAAACGCACTCTTCAGCACCTCCGATTTAATATTAATAAGCAATTTTTATGCCAGCTAAAAATACGTTGAATATGCAGCGTCTGTTGAGAATTTTCAGTATTTTATAATTTAACAAAATGCCTTTATGCATTTTACTTACTGTAGTAAAGTCCTGATACTCATCAAGAGCCCCATACCTTAACTCTTGAGTTCAAATGCTCTTACGCATCCACTTCATGCATTACTGCATTTATTTATTTTAAAATGTTTACTTTTTGAATTACTTTTATACTAAACTTCTCCCTTCTTGTTAATTTACCTTTTAATTGACTGAGAAATAAACTATAAAATTGCTTTTTTGTGAATTATTGTTTATCTCCTAGGATATTGTAAGTTAATAATATTCTAGCGTCAAAATAATTATTAAAAAAAATTTATCCCCTAGCTTTAAACGTTAATTTCTAAAATTAATTATGTATAGAATTGGCCGTAATCCGTAATTTAATACAGAGGTATTGCATCACACAACTAAAGCCGGAGCAATCGCTCCGGCTTTAAAACTTCCAATACAAGGCCTGTTCAAGTTGATCATCCGAAATTAATTAAAACTTACTCCATCAATTAAAATTGAAAATCTTTTAATTCCTCAGGCGAAATATCGAACACAAGCCCATTATTTGGTAAAGGTTCCTCTCTGAAAAACCTGGGCAAATCGTTTTGCTCTTTGTCTATTCCCGCAAGTGAATTGAATTCTACTTCTTTTTCCAAGATTGAACGACCTAGCTCGTATAACTTTTCCTCATTGATTTCTTCTCCAGTAAACGAACTAGCTAGCAAGGAAAAAACTGGCATATTCTCAGGCACAGGACCTACGAAAATACAAATCCCCAAGAAATCACATACCATAGTAATGATCTGAATATTTTTTGATAGTTTAATTTGATCCTTTGATTGATCAGGTTTTAATCCACCACGCCCTGGCAAGCAGTTACCAGCAGTATGATCTGCTCCCATAGTCGAAGTAGCATAAGTTACACCTGTGCCTTTCAAGGCTCGCGGATCATAGGCCGATAATGCTTGACCTTTAACTGCAGGAACTCTGCTAACTTCAAGTATTCTTCCTGTAGCGACACATCCTTGCCCTAGTATTTGACCTATTTTCGTGCCAGAAATAATTGCGTGAATTGCCTCCTTCATTTGTTCGAAATGTCCGTAGGTTAAAACACCTGCTTCCATAGCAACGCCCAAACTCACACCCGTCTCCATCGTATCCAGTCCAAGATCATCACATAGTCTGTCAAGTTGGGCGATTTCATCAAGATTATTGATTCCACAATTAGAACCTAGCAAGGCAATGGTCTCATACTCTAAACTTGCTGTCACATAATTGCCTTCAACATTATTAAAAACATTTGAACAGCGAATTGCGCAACCCCTTGAACAGGCATGACCAGTTTGACCCTTTCTTTCTTTACATAATTGGTTAAGCTTTTCTCCACTGAACTCCTCGGCCTTTTCATTATATCCCGAACTAAAGTTACGAGTTGGTAACCCTCCAGTAGCGTTAATGACATTGACTAATATTGCCGTTCCATAATTTGTGAGGCTTTTTTTAGTTTGACTCATTTCTACGGAAAACGTCTTAGCTGTTTCGTTAAATCTTTCTTTATCATGGGGTTCAGAGACTAATTTGCCAGGTTTTTTAATAATAATTGCTTTAATTCCTTTGCTTCCCATCACTGCGCCTAAGCCGCCTCTTCCAGCATGCCGGGATGGTCTTCCTTCCGGATCACTGAACGCTATCGTTGACATGGCTGACCCTGCTTCTCCTGCCGGGCCAATTGAGATTACTGAGCAATGATCACCGAATTCCCTTCGTAGTTCGGCTACAGTCGCGTAATTACCCAACCCCATTAGATCATTTCTGACTTCCAGTTTAATATTATTTTCTTCAATAATAATAATCCATGATTTTTTTTCTACTGGAAGTTGTTCGATTATTAAAGCCTTGATATTGTGACCAGCCAAATATTGGCCCGCAGTTCCTCCAGCGTTACTTTCTTTAATAGTTCCAGTTAAAGGGCTCTTCGCACCAATCGAAGTCCGCCCTGATGATGGAGCAATAGTACCGGTAAGTAATCCGGGCGCTATCACTAGTATATTTTCCTGTCCAAGGGGAGAAGCCTGCGGATTCATTTCATCACTTAGCAAAAGCGAGGTTAATCCTCTTCCACCTAAATGTTTATATTTTAAGGGAACATCTTCTTTTTTATAAGTCGTATCGCTCATATTTATTCGATAAATAAACAACATCTAACGCCCTTTCAATTAAATCTTTTCCTAAAATGAGTACGGAAAAAAACTATAGGGTTTTAACTATAAGCATATATGCCCTCGAATAATGTTCAAGCGCATCGTAAAATGGATTATGCCGGTCGCGCTACTTTCGAAGCCGGAGCGATTGCTCCGGCTTCGAAGTTCCCTTATTCGCCAATAATTATTCGTTATTTTTGGATTTTAGCAAATGCATTATCCAGAATACCTAAGGCCTGTGCAAGTTGATCATCCGTAATTACTAAAGGCATAAGCATACGAATAACGTTTCCGAATATACCTGCGCCAATAATAATTAAGCCCTGAGATAGACATTCTTGAACGATTTGACTCGTTTCTTCTTTTGCGGGTTCTTTAGACTCACGGTCCTTGACAAGTTCAATACCAATCATAGCCCCAAGACTACGAATATCGCCGATTAGGGCATATTTTTCTTGCATGGCCTTTAAGCGCTCTACAACCTTTGCTCCAATTTCACCGGCTCGTTCTGGAAGTTGTTCTTTTTTGATATAATCAATTGTAGCAATACCTGCAGCACAGGAAAGCGGGTTACCAGCATAGGTTCCTCCAAGCATCCCAGGCCCAGGAGCATCCATAATTTCTGCTTTGCCGACGACAGCACTTAAAGGCATCCCTGCGGCAATTGATTTTGCCATAGTGATCAGATCAGGTTCGACGCCGAACTGTTCGCACGCAAACATCTTGCCGGTACGACCGAAACCAGTTTGAACCTCATCCATGATAAAGACAATCCCATTTTTTTCGGCAATCGCTTTTAAACCAGGCAGGAATTCTTTAGGCGGAACGATAAAACCACCTTCACCTTGTACTGGTTCTATAATCATTGCGGCAATACTATCAGCAGCAGCCTCGGCCTCAAAGAAACGATTAAATTGTTCTAGGCAATGCATACCACAACCGGGATAACTTGAACGATAATAACAACGGTAACAATAAGCAGATGGCATTTTATAAATTTCAGGTGTAAAAGGGCCAAATCCATATTTATAAGGCTTTACCTTACTCGTTAAACCCATCGTTAAATTAGTCCTACCATGGAATGCCATTTCAAATGCAATAACTCCGCTTCTCTTTGTATAAGTGCGAGCAATTTTAACAGCATTTTCTACTGCTTCTGCACCACTGTTAACATACGTGACTTTTTTATCTCCAGAAATAGGAGTAATATCGGCTAGTTTCTCTGCAAGGTCAACCCAACCCTCATACATTGTTGTCATAAAACAAGTATGTATCAACTTTTCTGCTTGGTTCTTAATTGCTTCTACAACAGGTTTAGGGCAGTGTCCTGCATTAAGGACACCAATACCGCCGTAGAAATCAATAAAGGTATTGCCATCGACGTCAGTCATCAATGCTCCTTCTGCTTTATCGATGAACAACGGTGTTCCTTGAGATATCCCTCTTGCTGTGAACTTATTTTTTTTCTCTAACAGCTCTTGTGATTTAGGTCCTGGAAGCTGAGTCTTAACTGTCAATTTAAACATCCTCCTCTGATTTAAAAACATAACAAAAAACCACATTTATTATCTAAGACTAATGTCTTAATTAAATGCAATTCGTATGCCAATCTCGATTTAGCTAAATTATCCTTTATTTTTCGACAATTCTACGAATTTAAGATGAACTTAAAATGCCTCCATGCATTCTGATGTTTTGTACTTTTATTTTCTTTATTGACTACAAAACTGGTTTTTTCGGCTTTGCTGCATTAAGGAAGGATTAATGCTTTTTCGCATCCACAAAATGTTACAGTGCAGTGTAACATTGAACACCTATTTACAAGAAGTGGGTGTCTCGAAACGTAGATGCGTGGATAAAACAAACAACCGACTCCCGAACCATGTTAGTCCGGGAGTCGGTTTACTAGTTCTATCAATATTGCATTTCAGCCAAACGCTTCAAAGTCTGATATTTTTCTCGAGCATACCCCTCTGCTGCGTCGAACATTTCCTGAGCGACTTCCGGAAATACGTTCATAAGAGAAGAATAACGAATTTCGCCTTTTATGAAATCTTGGAAGGAAGCGGAAGGCTCTTTTGAGTCGAGCACAAACGGGTTTTTGCCTAGCTCTTTGAGTCGCGGGTCATGTCGCCAGAGATGCCAGTACCCTGCTTCTACAGCCTTTTTCTGTTCGAATATACTCGTGCCCATGCCGGTTTTAATCCCGTGGTTCACACATGAAGCATATGAAATGATGATTGACGGTCCACGATAACTTTCTGCTTCAGCTATTGCTTTAATCGTTTGATTCATATTAGCACCCATGGCAATTTGAGCAACATAAACATAACCATAGGTTGTTGCCATGAGGCCTAAGTCCTTTTTACGAACTTTCTTTCCTGCTGCTGCAAATTTAGCAATGGCGGCGGTCTGGGTTGCCTTTGAGGCTTGACCACCCGTATTGGAGTAAACCTCAGTATCCATGATAAGGATATTCACGTCATCCCCACTTGCGATGACATGATCTATCCCATTATAACCAATATCATAAGCAAAACCATCTCCACCAAAAATCCATACAGAGGGTTTGATAAGATAATCCTTCTTCTCCTTGATTTCACGCAGAATTGAATTGCCAGCGATATCTTCGTTTTTCATCGCTTCTACTACTTGAGCAGAGGCTCTCTTTGATCCTTCACCATCTTCCATGTTTCCCAGCCATTCACGGAAGGCTTCTTTAAGGTTTTCGCCAATAGAACTTTCTAAGCCTTGTTGCATGAGATTAGCGAGTTTCGCTCGAATTTGCTTTGAACCAAGATATATACCATAGCCGAACTCAGCATTATCTTCAAAGAGTGGACTCATCCAGGCGGGGCCTTTACCTTCAGCATTTACCGTATAAGGAACAGAGGGTGCACTACCGCCCCAGATGGAGGAGCAACCTGTAGCGTTAGCAATTAACATACGGTCACCATATAACTGTGTAATAAGCCGAGCATAGGGTGTCTCACCGCAGCCTGGACAAGCTCCATGAAACTCAAGCAATGGCCGGGCAAATTGACTTCCTTTTAAGGTCTTAACATCCATCAGATGGCGTTTTTCGGTCACATTTTTAATGGCATATTCCCAGTTTTCTGACTCCATTTCAATCTCATGATCGGCGGGTTTCATAACAATTGCTTTACCCGGTGCGGGACAAACGTCGGCACAGTTTGCACAACCTGTACAATCGAGGGGTGTAACCTGAATACGATAATGATAACCTTCAAGCCCTTTGCCGATAGGTTTCTTAGTTTTAAAGGTATCCGGAGCTTTTTCAAGCTCACTATCATCTAACAGGAAGGGTCGAATGGTGGCATGGGGGCAGACATAGGCACACTGATTACATTGAATACATTTATCAATTTGCCATTCAGGTATATAAACTGCAATTCCCCGCTTTTCGTATCGTGTTGTGCTTAACGGGAAGGTACCATCCTCAACACCTACAAAAGCACTGGTCGGCAGATCTTCTCCTTCATGACGAGCCATAGGCCGTTGAATATTTTTAACAAAGTCTGGCTCATCTTTAATGGGCATATCCTCTTCAGGAACCTCTGCCCAAGAAGCAGGAACCTCCACTTTATGTAAAGCTTCAATTCCGCGATCGACAGCCTTATAGTTCATCTCTACAATATTTGATCCCTTCTTGCCATAGACTTTCTGTATAGAGTCTTTTAGGTATCTAATAGCATCTTCAACAGGAATTACATTCGCTAATTTAAAGAAAGCAGCTTGCATGACCATGTTGATGCGTCCGCCAAGCCCGATTTCCCCAGCAATGGAAATGGCATCAATGATATAAAAATTGATATTATTTTTAGCAATATCACGTTTAAGAAAGGCTGGCAGATGATCTTCAAGTTCATCTGCTCGCCAAGAACAGTTGAGAACAAAGGATCCACCTTTTTTCAGGCCCCTAAGAATGTCGTAGTGATAAATAAAAGACTTATTATGGCAAGCAATATAATCTGCATCAAACACCAGATACGAGGATTTTATAGGCTGCTTACCAAAACGTAGGTGTGAAATTGTCGTCCCACCGGATTTCTTACTATCATATTCAAAGTAACCTTGGACATTAAGGTCTGTATTATCTCCAATAATTTTGATCGCACTTTTATTCGCGCCGACCGTACCATCGGAGCCAAGTCCCCAGAACTTACAACGGATTGTCCCTTCTGGCGAAGTGTCAACGGTCTCTTCAACTGGTAAGGACGTGTGACTCACATCATCGATAATGCCAATGGTAAAACGATCTTTGGGCTGAGCTTTCTTCAGGTTCTGATAGGTAGCGAGAATATGAGAAGGAGTAGTATCTCTAGAACCTAGACCATAACGTCCTCCCACAATAATCGGTTTTGAAGTTTCATGGTTAAAGATTTGTAAAATATCAAGGTATAGGGGTTCACCCGTTGAGCCAGGTTCCTTAGTTCGATCAAGAACTGCGATTTTCTTAACAGATTTAAGTAGGACATCAAAGAAGTATTTTTTGGAGAAGGGACGATATAGATGTACTTTAATAAGCCCAACCTTTTCTCCTCTCTGAGCCATGAAGTCGATTGTTTCTTCGATGGTATTACAAACGGAACCCATGGCTACGATGATGTTCTCAGCCTCGGGGTCACCATAATACTCGAAGGGATGGTACTCTCGTCCGGTTATTTTCTTGATCTCTTTGAAGTAATCTTCAACAACATCAGGGACAGCCTCGAAGAAAGGGTTTGAAACCTCACGTCCTTGGAAATAGATGTCTGGATTTTGGGCAGTACCCCTGAGGACAGGATGGTTTGGATTTAAAGCTCTATCTCTAAATTCCTGAATTTTTTCATGGTCTACTAGTTTCGCAATTTCGTCATAACTTGTTGTCTCAATTTTTTGAACCTCGTGGGAGGTTCTGAACCCATCAAAAAAATGCAAAACTGGAACCCGCGATTTAATCGCTGCAAGATGCGAAACATAGCCTAAGTCCATTGCCTCTTGTACATTGTTAGAGCAAATCATCGTAAAGCCTGTTTGCCGAGCAGCATTAATATCTTGGTGATCCCCAAAAATTGATAGAGCGTGGGTTGATAATGCCCGAGCTGTGACATGGAATACTGCAGGCACTAGATTTCCCACTAATTTATACATTTCAGGAATCATAAGAAGTAACCCTTGTGAAGCCGTGTAGGTTGTTGTCAAAGCACCAGCTTGGAGGGAACCGTGTAATGCTGCTGAAGCACCAGACTCTGATTGCATCTCGACAACTCTTACAGGTTGGTCAAATAAATTCTTTTTACCATGAGCTGCCCATTCGTCAACTCCCTCAGCCATCGGAGAAGAAGGTGTGATTGGAAAGATGGTTGCTACTTCAGTCAAAGCATAAGATGCTTCTGCTGCGGCTTGATTCCCATCCATTGTTTTCATTTTCTTAGCCATATTAGAGCCTCCTCTAGAAGAACTTTTGATCTAGTTGAAATTAGTATTCGTCATTGGAAGACTCTCATACATATTTTTTCTTTAAAAATCAAAATTCCCGAAAAAAACCAAGCAATATGTCTAAATAAAGTTTCCGTTGTATTATATTGTATATAAAAATTTTGGAGGATTTTTCACAATTTTGTGGAATTATAGTAGAATATGTATAACTTCCTGGGATGAAAATGAAAATTATCCGTTTAATCTAACTATAGTTTATAAAGGAGTAAGGGTATATGACTATGTCGTTCAGAAATCTAGCTTTGCTATTATTCCCCTTAATATTAGTTCTATTATATCCAAAACTTGCCCATTCGACCTTTGAAAGCAACGGTTTCAAATTGCTCATAGCTTTACTAATTACCATTACTGTATCAGTAGCTTTGTATATTCGAAATATGGGTATTGAAAAGGAAGTAATATGCAAGACCGCGGAACTCACGGATACATTAGTAAAGCTCAAAGAAAGTGAAGATAAACTTAACACCCTCTTGGTGAATTTGAATGTGGGTATCGCTGTGTTTTCTCCGAAAGGGGAGCTGCTGTTATGCAATAGAAAATTTATCGAACTGGGAAGTCCTAAAAACCTAGTGGATGAAAGGAACCCTCTTGTTGAACAATCTTTGATGAAACACCCTCTTTTTGAGGATCAGCCTAAAGTTTCGTTGGAGGAGTCCATTATCCATTATGTAAACGAGGATGGTAAGGGTTTAAGTATAAATGAGATTCCTCTATTTAAAGTGCTTTCAACCGGTAAACCTTCACGCAAACAAATTATCGGGATAAGAAATCCTGACAACGGAAGTGTTCGATGGACAATGGGAGATCATGAACCGGAGTTTGACGAAGCAGGTGAGTTGTCTAAGGTTATTGTTACAATTGTTGATATAACTGATAGAAGAAACTCCGAAAAGGCTTTAAGGGAAAGTGAAAATAGACTTAATGCATTTTTAAAGGTCATACCTGACATGTTTTTCTTATTGGACCGTAACGGGTATCTGATTGATCATTATATAGAAAATACAATGATTCCCTCTCATATGCAGGCCAGTTTTTTAGGCAAAAATATCAAGGATTTATCGTTTGTTGATGAATTTATTGCAGAACTAGCATTCCAAAACATAGAAAGACTGTTTGGGACCGCTGAAATCCAAACCTTTGAGTTTTGTTATCGAAAATTAGGCATAGAAACTTTCTTTGAAGCACGACTTGTTTTATGCGGAGACGATAAGGTACTGGCCGTTATTAGAGATATTTCTAAACGTAAAGAAGCAGAGGTCAAGCTTTATAACATGAGCATTCATGATACCTCAACAAAACTTTATAATAGAACCTATTTCGAACATTCAATGGATAAATATCGTAATAAAGATACGAGCGGAATCGGTATTGTCATTTGTGATATTGACGGATTGAAACTAGTCAACGATACTCTAGGAGGTGCTGTGGGTGATAGTTATTTAAAGACGACCGCTACTATCTTATGTGAGTGTTTTAAAATGGAAAAATGTCGTTGCTCGGGTTGGTGGAGATGAGTTTGCCGTATTAATTGAACACACAACTACTAAAGAACTCTCAACGATAGCGTCTAAAATAGAAAAATTACTAGCCATGATTAATAATGAGGAGCGTATTATCCCCCTGAGCATATCCCTAGGTTATGCGGTTGGGGATGGTACACAAAAGGATTTAAAAGAATTGTTTATGATTGCAGACAATCTGATGTACCGTGAAAAACTCCACCATCGGCAGAGTGAAAAGAGTAAAAACATAAAAATTCTTACTAAAATGCTGGAAGTCCGCGACTTTATCACAGAAGGTCATGGTGACAGGATGCAAGAATTATCCGGCAAGTTGGCTGAAGCTATGGGCATGTCGAAAAATGAGATAAAGGATATGCATCTCTTTGCCCAATTCCATGATATTGGGAAGGTTGGCATACCTGATAGAATACTTTTTAAACCTGGAAGGCTTACTGATGAGCAAATGAACGAGATGAAGCTGCATACTGAAATCGGCTACCGTATTGCCGAGTCTTCCCCAGACCTGGCACACATTTCTGATTGGATACTCAAGCATCATGAGTGGTGGGATGGTAATGGCTATCCCTTCAAGTTAAAGGGTGAAGAAATTCCGCTTCCGTGCAGGATTCTTTCAATTGTTGATGCTTTTGATGCCATGACAAACAACAGGCCTTATCGTAAGGCCCTGTCCAAAGCTAATGCTCTGGTAGAAATTGTTAAATTCAAAGGGACACAGTTTGATCCTACCCTTGTTGATAAGTTTATAGAATTGATTTAATAACCTTTTTCTTAGACGACTAGCCCTTTCATCTTGACATATACCTTACAATACTATAATACTTAAGATATTTCGATATTACTAATTAACGAAAGGTACGATAACTTTGGAAAAAGTCGAAATACTCATTATAGGGGCCGGAGTTGTCGGCTTAGCTATTGCCGCAGAACTATCTAAACAATTTAATGATAGTTCTATAGTTTTGCTAGAACGGCATAGTAAGTTTGGACAAGAAACCTCCAGCCGCAACAGTGAAGTAATCCATGCCGGTATTTATTACCCAACAGGAAGCTACAAGGCAAAATTGTGTGTTGAGGGTAATCAGCGCCTTTATGAGTTTTGTAAAGAATGGCAAATCCCACATAAACGTATTGGAAAATTGATTATTGCTCGAAATGAAAATGAAATCCCAATCTTAGAATCGCTTCAGATCCAGGGGCAAAGGAATGGGATTTCAGATCTAGAACTATTGGATAAAGATCAGACAGCAAAATTAGAACCAAATATAAAAGCAGTTGCCGCGCTATTATCTCCCTCAACTGGGATTATTAATTCACACAAGTTAATGTTAAGGCTTGAATGGTCAGCACTAGAACACGGTGCAATAATAGCCTACAATCACGAAGTAATTAGCGTTAATTCAAAAGGCAAGGGATATAATGTAACTTATCGTAATCCGGCAGGCCAACTTGAATCGATTCATTGTCGCTGGTTAATAAACTGTGCTGGATTAAACTCTGATCAAATCTTTTCATTCTTGGGAATTAACATTGATGAGATCGGTTACCGTATATACCCCTGCAAGGGCGAATATTTTTCTGTGTCGAATGCCAAGTCAGCTTTAGTGTCAAGACTAATCTATCCACCTCCATTAAAGGAACTAAAAGGCTTAGGAATTCATGCAACCAAATCATTGGATGGCAAATTAAGGTTTGGTCCAAATGCTATCTATTCTGAAACGTTAGATTATGATGTGAATGAAGATCATGCCCAAGAATTTTATAATGCCGTCAATACATACATGCCATTTTTAAAACAAACAGATTTCCATCCAGATATGGCCGGTATAAGACCTAAGATTCAAGCCCCCGGTGATCCCTTCCGTGATTTTATTGTCTGTCATGAAGTCGAACGTGGATTTGAGGGGTTAATAAATCTAATCGGCATTGAATCGCCTGGCTTAACCTCTTCACTAACCTTAGCGGAGAAAGTTAAAGGTTTAATCTATTGATTTACTCTAGTAATCTTTCTCGCCTGTAACAATGTGCAGCTTTACATGGACTTAGAAAAAGGCCTCCGAAGAATTATCTTCGAAGGCCTTCCTTTTCTTTTTATAACTTAAATATTCTTATCGGCAGCGTTAATAGGACTGTTTTCTAATAATCCTTTGAACTTAGAACGTCCTCGAACCTTTGATGAACTTCGATATGATAGACAACTACATTTAAGTTTCTATGAACAACATTGAGAGTTGAAATTTTTAACCAATCCTTCGATGTGGCATTGTTTCTAAGGATGGTGATTCACTAATCCCTCTATTGTTTTCGAAAAATTCCATGGCAATTTGTGGGAACAACAGATACATTAGAACATCTTCATCGCTTGACGTAATATCCTTAAGTTCTTCTTTGGCTTTTTCAAAGGCCGGTTCTAACGTATCGGCATATCGTCCTACTAAAGGTTGTTTTTTTCTAAGAGCTTTTTTAGAAACTTCCTCGTTAATGGGACCGGGGACCTTGCCGTAATGTCCCATGAAGTAGTTCATTACCTCTCTAATAACAACTTTATATCGTTCACCCATTAAGATATTCATGACAGCTTGAACACCAACAATTTGGCTGGTTGGAGTTACGAGAGGAGGATATCCTAGGTCTTTTCGAACTTCAGGGACTTCATTAAGTACAGCATCCAACTTATCAAGAGCATTTCGATCTTTAAGTTGGGATATTAAATTAGATAACATCCCGCCAGGAACCTGGTAGACTAAGCTTTCTGGTTGAGGTGTAAGCAATTGAGTATCAAGCAGTCCAGAGGAAATAAATTCATTTCTAAGGGGTTTGAAAAAGTCATTAACATTTTTCAATTTGAGAGCATCCAAGCCAGTAGTATAACCAGCATTTTCTAAGGCGAAATGCATTGCCTCAGTAGGGGGTTGGGAAGAACCGCTAGAGAAAGAAGAAATAGCACAATCTAAACCATCTATACCGGCCTCAATTGCTTTAAGGTAGGCCATTTCTGCAATCCCATTAGTACAGTGGGCGTGTAGGAAGATCGGTATTTTAACAGTTTGCTTTAATTCCTTTATGAGATCAAAGGCAACTTGAGGCATTAAAAGACCTGCCATATCTTTGAGACAAATAGAGTCTGCACCCATCTCCTCCAACTGCTTCGCCAGGTTTTGGTAGTTATTTACATCATGAATTGGACTTACTGTGTACACAATGGTTCCTTGGGCGTGTGCGCCTTGTTTCTTGACTTCGTCCATAGCAACCTTAATATTATTAAAGTCGTTAAGAGCATCAAAAACACGGACAATATCCATACCATTAGCCACAGTGGCCTTGACAAAGTTTCGGACAACGTCATCAGGGTAGTGTTTATAACCCAGAATGTTTTGGCCTCTAAGAAGCATTTGTAAGGGTGTTTTTTTCATAATTGCTTTAATTTTTCTCAACCTATCCCATGGGTCTTCATTGAGGAACCTTATACAGGTGTCAAACGTTGCTCCTCCCCAACATTCTAAGGAGTAGTACCCGACGTTATCAAGTTCCTCGAGAATAGGGGCAAATTGTTCGAAAGCCAACCTTGTTGCGATCAATGATTGGTTACCGTCTCTTATGACAGTTTCTGTGAAATTTACTTTTCTCATTTTTCCACCTCATAAATATTTTATAAGCATAAATAACTATATTTTAGTGATCATCAAACGGTAAGATGACACAAAATGCAAACAAATATTCCTATACAATAAAAGAGTTTTCAAAATCCCCAGATAAAATCACTTCTAAACATAGTTTCAACATTTTTTCTTTATTTCCTCCAAGTTAGGGAAAATATACAAAAAACAATCAAAATACAATCGAAAAAGAAGAGTTTATCCAAAAAACTACTGTATCGTGCTCTTTCAATGTCCTATATTTAGATAAATAAATGAATATTCGTTATGAGGATCACCTTCTATCCTATCCAGCCTAGTGAGACACCGTCACTTTATTGGGTTTCCTTTTGTGAGCTAGTTGAAGACTCCGTATCCAACCTATCCCGATATTTTCCCATAATTCCTATAAATTTTTCTTCTCTTCTTATAAAAGCATCCACAATGTCAGGGTCAAAATGAGTTCCTCTGCCCTCTAGAATGATATTTTTAGCCTCATCATGGGTAAACGCATTCTTATAAACTCTCTTACTAATAAGAGCATCATACACATCGCTGAGTGCCATAAGCCGTCCCGATATGGGAATTTCCTCTTTGGATAAGCCTCTTGGATATCCTGTCCCATCCCATTTTTCATGATGTGTTACTGCAATTTCCTTTGCCAGTGTCAAAAATGAATCTTCACCTAATTCCTTAATACCTACCATTAAAGATTCCCCACCATAAATTGTATGTTTTTTCATTTCTTCAAATTCTTCCTCCGTTAATCGTCCCGGTTTGAGAAGAATACTATCCCTTACCCCAACTTTACCAATATCATGTAAAGGAGCAGACTGATATAACAGCTTAATATAGTCATTGGTTAGAACTTGTTTATATTCATCCTTCCGCTGTAATTCAAGTGCTAATTCTCTAATGTATTCCTGTGTTCTTTTAATATGTTCCCCTGTTTCCGGGTCCCGTTTTTCTGCTACAGCAGCTAGACAGTATATGGCAGCCGAGTTCGTTCTTTCAAGAAGCTTAGTCCTTTCTTTCACCTTTTCTTCTAACAAAAATTTCTGATTTTCTAAAAGGAGACGAGCTTCTTCAAATATTAGTTGTGTTCTAACTCTGGCCTTAACCTCAACCATTTCAAAGGGCTTAGTAATATAATCCACCGCGCCTAGGGAAAAGCCCTTGGTCTTTGAATTGCTATCAGTAATTGCTGAAAGTAAAATTACAGGTACATGCTCTAGATCAGGGGTTTTCTTGATCGTTTTCAAAACATCATATCCATCCATCTCAGGCATCATGATATCTAAAAGAATTAAATCTGGTTTTTGTTCTTCAAGTAACTCAATCGCCTCTAATCCATTTATGGCAATAATTAAGTCATAATCTTCCTGGAGCGCCTCAACCAGAATATCAATATTCATTTCGGTATCATCCACTATCATGATGGTCTTCTGTCTATCCATTGTTGTACTCCTTTAAAAGATCCATGGTTTCTTCTACCATAGCCTTAGCCTCTTTGAAACGATAGCGATCAACGCGTTTCTTTATTTCGGTTATTTGTCTACTAAAAGGCATATCTTGAGTATTCGCTACCAAGTAGCTCATACTATCTTTTATTTCTTTAGCGCGGGCCTTCTCTAAAGCATCCAGTAAATTGCTTAAAGCTTCATTATGATTAAAATTAAGATTTAACGGCTTTTCCTCTGTATCCCTGATTGAAATAATCCCTTTTATTGCCTTTAATAGTTCCTCATTTATTATAGAAAGTTCCTCGAGCTTTTCACCGAGGCTCGGCTCATTGTAGGAATCAAATTCTTCTTCAAACTGAATAATAAAACGGTTGAGCTTAATGGCTCCGATAGTTCCTGTAACACTTTTGAGACTATGAATCAATCGTTTGGCTTCATCCTCTTGTTGATTAAGTCTCATATTGGAAAAATCTTTTACTAGGTGGCTATAATTATCTAAGTATCTCTTTAATAACTCATAATAAAGCTCAGGTTTATTGCCCAGTCGAATAAGAGTGTTTTCAAACTCTAATATCTTAATAGTTTCACTTGGAGTCTCATTGATGGGTTTTCCTATGTTCATAACATTATTCGTTAAGAGCCATTTTTCAAGGGTTTCAAGCAAGAGCCTCGGGTCAATGGGTTTTGAAATATAATCATTCATACCAGAATCGATGCTTCTTTCCCGATCACCCCTCAGCGCATTGGCCGTCATGGCTATAATGGGCAATTCCGATCTTGAATAGGTTTTTCTAAGAATTCCTGTGGCTTGGTATCCATCGATAATAGGCATTTGCACATCCATGAGGACTGCATCAAATTTATTGGCACGAACATATTTAATGGCCTCTTCACCGTTACTTGCAATACTTACCTGAATACCGACTTGCTCTAAAATATCCTTAGCAACCAATTGATTGATATCATTATCTTCAACTAGTAGTACACGTTTACCCGCTAGCGCCCTTTTAAACTTTATAGGGCTTCTTTCTTCATATTGAACCTTATTCGCTTGACTCCCTGCAGTTCCTTTTAAAGCATTCATTACCGCATCAAACATTAATGATTGATTAATCGGCTTCACTAAGAAATTTTTAACCCCTAATTGATTGACTTGAGTATAATAGCTCTCTCGTCCAGTAGCGCTAACGAATATAGTTTTCGGCAGTGTGATTTCAGTATTTGCTACTAACCTTCTATATAATTCAAGTCCTGATAATTCCGGTAGATTAAAATCTAGTACAAGAAGATCAAAGTCTTCCTTTTGCAGCAGTTCAATGGCTTCAAAAGGATTTCTAAGTGCTGTAACCTCAAAAGAAAATGAACGAAGCATTCTTTCAAGTATTATCAATGACGTTTTATTATGATCTACAACTAACACTTTTTTTCCTTGTAAATCTGGATAGTCTGAATAACTAGGTTTAATTACATCTAAAGCTCTATCAAATTGGACCACAAATTGAAAGGACGCACCTTCTCCAAAAACGCTTTCCACCCAAATCTCACCATTCATTAGTTCCACCAGTTGCTTTGAAATGGTTAGACCAAGCCCTGTCCCACCATATTTTCTGGTCATAGAACCATCTGCCTGAGTAAACGATGTGAACAGTCTACCAATATGCTCCTTTGTTATCCCAATCCCTGTATCAGTAACACTAAAATGCAGCTTAACTTTGTTTTCTGTTTCATCGAGAACCCTTACCGAGACATTCACTTCCCCTTGGTTCGTAAATTTTATAGCATTCGTCGTCAAATTAGATAGAATTTGTTCTAATCGAAGTGGATCTCCGATCAGTACGTCCGGCACTGCTTCCCCTGTATCAAAATTAATATCAATACCCTTATTTGTAGCAGAAATGGTATATAAATTCGATACATTCTCAAGTACCTTATCGATACTAAATTTAATGTTTTCTATTTCAAGTTTCCCGGCTTCGATTTTAGAAAAATCCAAAATATCATTAATAATTATAAGTAGTGTTGTTGATGCACCCTCTATTTTCGAAACATAATTTTTTTGGAAATCCTTTAAGTCAGATTGACCTAGTAAATGAGTCAGCCCCATAATAGCATTCATGGGTGTTCGAATTTCATGACTCATATTGGCAAGGAATTGACTTTTGGCACGGCTTGCTTCTTCTGCTTCTACCATGGCAGCCTTAAGCTCTACTTCGTTCCTTTTTCGTTCAGATATATTTTGCAAAACCCCAATGAACCTGTGGACTTTTCCAAATTCATCCCTTTTTATGACTTGTCCTATAAATGAGAACCAAGTATCTGGATCTTCTTTCAATCGAACCTCAGTATAAAAATCTTCTCCGACCACTGGCAAATTATCGTCAATAAATGGCGCAATATTCGAGAGATCTTTTCCGAATACGAAATTTTCCAATTGCCCATTGAACTGAACCCAGTCGCTTCCTTTTATGAGATCCTGCTGATACCCCGGTGCATTGATTAATTTAAGGAAAACACCATTAACCACCAAGGCATTATTGCAACAATCTGAATCATATAACCCAATATGCGATGCTTCCATCGCAATTCTGAATCTGTCTTCCGAGATAGCTAAATTATTGGTGACCTCTGTTAAGGCTAGAGTTCGTTCCTTTACACGACACTCAAGTTCCACATTTAAAAGAATCAGCTCTTTTTCAGCTTTTTGGCGTTCTTTGATTTCACTGTTAAGTGCTTGTACATTCTTCCGAATATTGCTTGCCATTTCATCAATTGTATTAGCAAGTATTCCGATCTCATCTTTACTGGCCTTAAGATCATTTGGGATTTCAATAAAATTTGTGCCATCAGAGTGCTGGATGATTTCAACCATACGAGTCAAAGGTTTTGTCATCACATTGGTCATTTTATTAGCCGCAACGAAAATTAAAAGGCAAGCAAACAATGCGCCCCCCAAAATTAATAAAAATAGAAATCTCATAGCTTCAGAAGATTGACTATTTTCTACTCCTATTGCTAAATATAAGCCCTCAGTATTAGGTATTTGAGAATAAATCAGAAATATTGATTCACCTTCTTGAGTAATTTCCACTTGCCCTGCAGGCTGAACGGAAATTAATTCTTCAAAATTTACAATGTCAGGCATCGTCAGTTTATTACTTTTTGGATTAACTATCGCTTTGCCTCTTGAATCGATAAACCACATTTCAGTGAATTCACTCATTTTTTCTTTTACAAATGATCCCAGCTTTACCCTTACATTAATTACGATTAATCCCTTTACGTTCCCATCATTATCCATAACCTTAGTGCCTATATTCGTAATATATTCACCGTTTCTGTCGTCAACAACAGGCTTCGATATCAACGTAAGTTTATCTCCAGCGAATAATTCCTTCTCATAACTTGCTGACGATTTGATATTACCTGGGTTATTCTCATATTCTTCGCCAGTCACCCACTTGTATTTCATGGATAGCCATAAATCATTATGCCTTCTCATTTGATTGTCTATCTCTTTTTTGATACTAGAAAGTTCCCCATTTTTGAATGTTTCGGTACTGGCAAGTTGTTCTAACATATTTCCTTGATTGTCAAACCGCTCTCCCAGATATTGTGCTTCACCATTAACAACCTGCAACCCGATATGACTAATAAGTGGTTTAACAATATTACCAACTTGATAATATAAAAAAGTACATATTAAAATTAAAACTATAAACATAAGTAAGGTATAAGTTGCTCTCAGTTTATTTTTAAATGATTTATTGACAAAATTTTTTTTCAAACAAAAATCATCCCTTTTCTTGCTTAAATGTTCCGAAAGGTATTTAACTGATTCGACAAATGCAGTACCTATTCCTGCTAATTCTCAAACCAGCCCTTCGTGATGAACAAATCGTCTTTGTATTTTATAAAGAAAAGAGCGAACCCGAGAGAAAAACGGTATTCCAGGGAGTGTTGCCTTTTTCGCTACAGCCTGTGCTCGTTGCGGTTACTGTGTCTCTACTTGTGAGCAGTTCTCGGGCCGTGGTTGGGAATCCCATTCCCTCCGTGGTAAATACGCCTACCTGAGAGAGGTCCTGGCGGGCCGGGAAAAATTTGACCAAGCAATGGTCAATAAGTTTCTCCTCTGCACCACTTGTGAGGTATGCAATACCCGTTGCCAGCTTAACATTCCTGTCGAGCATAACTGGATGGCTATGCGCGGTCAGTTAATTACTGAAGAAAAGCGTATGACCTTCCCGCCCTTTGAAATGATGGCGTCCTCTCTCCGAGGAGAAAACAATATCTGGGCTGGTAAACGAGAAACTAGAGCGGACTGGATTCCCTCAGAGATTAAGCCTAAGCTTAAAGAAAAAGCCGATGTATTGTACTTTGCCGGATGTACAGCCTCGATGGTCAATAGTGATGTGGCGATCTCAACTGTTCGCATTTTGGATAAGGCGGGTATCGAGTTTGCCTATATGGGCACTGACGAGGCCTGCTGTGGTATTCCGATGAAGATCGCCGGTAAATGGGAACTTTTCGAAGAAATTTTCGAGCACAATGTAGCGGAAGCGAAAAAGCGCGGTGCAAAATCGATCGTTACTTCCTGTCCGGCCTGTGGGTTAGCTTGGAAAGAGCTTTATGCCGGTCTGGCTCGCAAAAGAGGAATAGACTTTCCTTTTGAAATTAAGCATTATTCTGAGGTGGCTGCAGAAGCTTTAGCCAAAGGAGATCTGAAGTTTGAGCATGAGATAACGGCCAAAATTGCCTTCCATGACTCCTGTCATGCCGGTCGTGCTCAAGGTATCTACGAGCCGCCCCGCGAATTGATTGCGGCCATACCCGGTGTAGAACTGGTGGAAATGGAGCATAACCGCGAAACCGGCCTGTGCTGTGGTTCTGTTTTAACCCTGATCGGTGAAATGCCTGTTGCTCCTAAGCTTGGGGGGGTGCGAATTCAAGAAGCTATGGATGTCGATGCTGATGCCTTGTTGGCTCTTTGCCCCTGCTGTCAGGTTCAGTTGAGAGCATCTGCTAAGGCCAATAATATGGATATCCCTATCACAGACTTAGCGCGGTTTATCGCTAAAGGATTAGGTTTTGAAACCCAAGATAAAACGGAATACTCGCTGGAAATGTGGGGTTACTTCGAGAAGTTTATTGTTCTTATGTATCCTGAAAACATGGCTAAGATTATGGGCTCGCTGCTTCCTCAGATGTTTGCCAATATGCCTGCTGGCATGGTGCCCATGATGAACGCCATGAAATACATCCCTGGTGGCTTAGGCTTGATGGGAAAATTGATGCCGGTCATGATGCCAATGTTAGTCCCCGGGATTATGCCCAAGGTGATGCCCGATATGCTTGCTGAGGTTTCTCGCCGCGTAGGTCCACTCCCTAAAGATATGGAGGAACTGATGCCGGACCTACTACCCAAAACCATGGATTCCTTGATGACGAATTTGCTGCCTCAACTCGTGCCCTATATAACACCGATGATGATCGAATATATTAAGACCGGGCAGATCCCCGCTGCTGCTTCTTCATTTACTGAAACAACCGCAAACCAATGCAAAAAAATTGCAGCAAAATAGCATTTCGATATAGGTTAAACTCATAATACCATCAAATAAGATTTCTATTCTTCATATTTGTATTTGTTTGAGGACGATGGGTCAGGAGGCGTAAAAAAGCTTCCTGACTCAATTGGCTTGGCCCCTCTGTTTCTCTGAAATCCGGCTAAGCTCATGAACTAAAGGTCTCGGTTGCGCAGAGTACAAATCCTACCTATGGTTGTATGTTAAAAGTTGCCATGTTATAGTTGTTTTAAATACAAAGTAGGATGGAGATGACGAACTTGGAGTCAAGTCAAACAGTTCTCCTACGCCAAAACTTTGACACCATCCAACCGGTGCTGGACAACTACAGCACCCTACATCAGCTCTGGTTAAAATATGTCAGTTGCACCGGGGACTATATCCTTACGCCTAAAACTAAACCTCAAACAATTTCTGCCGCCTGATTCGTGCTCACCCGGAAGGTCTACAAAGATGTAGGGCTTCCGTGCGTCAGTGCGTACATCTCGACCCGTACCAAGCCCATCTTTTTCCTTGCCACGCGGGCTTGTACATACACGCGCTCAGGGATCTCAAGCACCCCGTTACAGGGCAATTTTATGCCACTTTGCCCATCGCCTGAGAAAGGGGTCTAACCAAGTAAACTGTTGGTTCACCTGTACGAAGTGAAATAAACGGTTGAGAAATACCGAGGCTGCAAATTCTTATCAAATACTCTTTGGAAATTATGACAATTAATACAGATATCTAGTCGCAAACAGCTAATTGGGTTACTTTTCGACCCGAAAACTAAACCGCTGTTTAATTCCGCCACAAGCAGACCTGCCGTACGTAGGGTTCGGACTAGATAACGTTGTGTTTCTGTGAAACTCGTAAAAATAATAACCTTGCCTTGGATTCCAGGCAAAAGTTTAAGCAATGTGGAAAAAGCAAAAGCAGCTAACCTCACATGAGATAGCTGCTTTTCTATACCAAAAACATCGACATCTACAAGTATCGGGAGAGAATGACATGAATTTTCAATAAAAACCTTTCACGTCAAATGGTTGACGCATAAAATGATCAAGCTAGGAGCGGATCATTTTTCAAATTCGTTTTAATTGAATTAATCCTCTAACCCAGAAAAATCTAAAGTAGCAAAAAGATCTTCAAGCGTTTCCGCGCGCCGGATTATTTCAACACTACCGTCCATCTTAAGGAGCAATTCTGCAGAGCGTAATTTACCATTATAATTAAATCCCATAGCATGTCCATGTGCTCCAGCGTCATGGATAACGACAATATCACCAATATCCATTTTTGGCAACGCCCTATCTATCGCAAATTTGTCGTTATTCTCACACAATCCCCCTGTTACATCATAAATGCAATCACACGGCCAATCCTCTTTCCCCACCACTGTTATGTGGTGATAAGCACCATAGAGAGCAGGACGCATTAAGTTAGCCATGCAGGCGTCTACACCTACATAATTTTTGTATATTTCTTTCTTATGCAATACCTTAGTAACTAAATAACCATAGGGACCTAAGATCATCCGTCCGCTCTCCAGGGAGATCTTCAAGGGGTCCAACCCCTTATCTACAATCAATTTGTCGTAGGCGTCCTTGATCCCTTTCCCTATAGTATCCAAGCTAACTGGCTCTTGCTCTGGTCGATAAGGAATTCCAATACCCCCGCCGAAATTAACTAATTCAATTTTAATCCCTAACTTTTCATATATCTCCCCTATGAGCTTAAACATCATAGTGGCTGTCTCAATAAAATAATTAGGATCAAGCTCATTGGATATAATCATAGTGTGGATCCCGAAGCGTTCTACTCCTTTTTCTCGGGCAGTTTGATAAGCTTCAAAAATTTGAGACTTAGTTAAACCATATTTAGCCTCAGCCGGTTTCCCGATAATCGCATTTCCTCCCTCCCGTAAATCACCAGGATTATAGCGAAATGAAATGATTTTAGGCATGCCGATGTTTTTTTCTAAATAATCGATATGAGTAATGTCATCGAGATTAATAATTGCGCCTAATTCTACGGCCTTTTGATATTCGTCAATAGGGGTATTATTCGAGGAAAACATAATATTTTCGTCTAAAATTCGAGCCTTTTCCGCTAAAATTAGTTCTGCTATTGAACTGCAATCCGCTCCGAATCCTTCCTCACGCAAGATTTTAAGGATATATGGGTTGGGTGTTGCTTTGACTGCAAAGTACTCTTTGAATTCGGGAGCCCAACTGAAAGCTTCTATTAACTTACGGGCGTTTTTCCGAATGGCCAATTCATCATAAATATGAAACGGTGAACCATATCGGTCAATCCACGACTCCAGCTGTTGCTTGTTAAAAGGTAATATTTTTTCTGCCACTAATGTTCTCCCCTTACTTCAATTTATACTACAAATAACAAAAAGCAGTTTAAAGAGCGCACTCCTTAACCGCTTAAATATCTAAGCCAATCCTTAAGAGATAGTGCTCCACCCAATTTCTAGGTGACAGTCATGTACCTATTAAATACATAACCAGTAAAAGTCCTTATACCGCAGCCTTTTACTTCGGCAATCATTCCTTTCGGCACACCTCATCGCTGGATCGCTTAGTGTGCTTACTCTTAAAAACTGCACCTCTATCAAAATTATTAAGTTGCTTTATTATGCAACAATGCTTTGATAAATGTCAATCAAATTCTATAACAATATTAACCATACTTGTTGGTATTCCTTTTTGATCAGTCGAGAGGATGCACTTTTGTAGGCATTGATGAATTTTGATAATTCGCTGTTGGGGTGTGCTTTGAACAGAATATGGACATGATCTTTATCCTGATTCCATTCTTGCAAGGTGATATTATAGTTGGGGAGACACATACTCAATTATTTCTTTAAGCCTGTTAGAAATTACTACATCAATTACGCTTCTACGGTATTTTATAACCAGAACAAGATGATAATACACGAGAAATACTGAATGATTATTATTATCCAATTCCATTGATTTATCACTACCTATCCTGATTACTACTGATTATATTTTATTATGTATATAGATGATTATCAATGCCTATTGGAAGAAAAAGGCGGCAATTCATCTCCCTCCTACGCACTCACTATCGTGAGCAAGAGGCGGGAGACTTCTTGCAGCACGTGGTTAAAAGCTGTCAGTACTGTAAATACCAAGGATTGCCCAGCTATTTCTAATCTGTTCAGCGATGAATATTTTTGTGACCTTGACTGGATAGACTTCTACTAGATTCATAAGTTTTGGGAAAACACCTTGGAAGCATTACAATCTTCCGAGCTGAAAAAATGCCAAAATTGAGGCCCCGCCTGATTTCGGCATTTCTATGTTCGGCACTGTACAACTTCGTCGGATTTAAAGACTTTGTGCATCCTACGAAGACATCCTCCTGTTCAGATCCAGACCGTACTTAGGCTGTGATAATTGGGGCTTTACCTTAAGCATGCTCGCTCGTCTTCCGTCATCCAATCTCCTACCATTCGTAACACTAAATTCCAGGTCATTTGTTTTAATCATATTTTGATCTCTATAACTTTTAACGTAAAAGATAAGGGAGCCGATGATTGCAAAGAAGATTGCTAAAACAAAATAACTCGTTGCTAGAGATACAAAAATTGTATAGTCATAGGTATTTACCTGTGCTGTAAATGCATCCTTAATGCGCAATGTTTTTGAATATCCCATTCCATAGAACAATAAAGAGAAAAGATAACAAATTACGGTTACATTTGGCATATTACACTCCTCCAAATAATCAAGATGGTATTTAATGATCCGCGGCATTAGCAACCAAGGCCCCCTTGGCTTTTTCTTCATCAAAAACAGGTAAGCCTTTTGATTTCTTCATTAGCACTTATTCAAATTAACCACACTTGGCCCAATCTCCAGTAATGCACTCGGTACAACCGCCTACATGTATAAGTCTGTTCTGACACACTGGGCATTTGTCGTTCTGGATTAGCCACTGTTCACAGGGCTCCATGCAAGAGGTCTTTCGGTTGCAATCTAGGCATACATCTTTCATTATATTCGCCTCGCAGTACAGGTATTTGTGATTCGTGCGAACCTATGTTCTTATTATAGCGATTCTCCGTACGAATATCAATATAAACCGTTCTTGTTTGCAATAAGATTTTGCGTTGGAACACAAGTCCTTGGCGGGTCGCTCGTCTTCATGAGGGTTTATTTAACAACAGGCATGCTTGATCGCAAATATCGTCCCTATTCACAAACCACAATTGAACAGTTACACTTAAGTAGCTCGAGCGGTACCAACAAATTTACGTAGAAAATGACGCTTTACGGATACCCACAAAGCGTCATTTTCTATGTAACCCTGTCCCCCTGTTTTTCCAGGAAAATGGCCTTGTTGGTTGAGGACATGCTCTGGGCAAGGGCTCATGCAAGGCAAAAGTCTTCCAACATTATGACAGCAAACTTAGGAATGGGGATCCGAGATACACTAGCAACAGCTGTCTCCCCCACCACCTGAGCAATCACAGCTCGGTTCTGTTCCAGTCAGCCAGCCCATAATAATAGCGTAAGCACAACCCACACCTGGCTTAACTTCGATGGCATCAAACGGACAATTCTTAACACAAGCACCGCATTCCATACAGCGATCTTTGTCAACAATGACCGATTTCCTATCTTCTAATATAAATATATTATGCGGGCAAACCTCAAGACATCTGCCGCAGCCCTTACACTGATCTGACTTCAGTTTCAACGTAGAAACATTCTTTAGATATCGATTCTTCATAAATAACAACTCCTTAGAGTTTAATAAAGCTATTAACTAAAATGAGAATGATCCCTAAGACGATTGAGATAATTATCGCCGGAACTGCCTTTCTCATCTCTTTTAAGACCCCTGAAAAGGAAGTGAATGTCGAAGAGCCTGTAAAGTTCATCGCTAAGAAGGCGGATACAGGGGGAAGAATAAAAACATACCCCAGAGCTCTCAAAATACTATACTGAGGAACAGCCGTCCATCCATTCCATCCATTAAGGATGTTAACGATGACCGCCCAAACAAATCCCAATAACCAGCCTTTCCACGCGAAAGGTCTGCCTGGAATCCACGGCAACAAAACCGGGGTTAAAACACATCCTACTATGACTGCCCCTATATAGGCGTAAAAATCAACCATTCCGAAAGGTCCTAAACCAAGGAGATTTAACAAAAAAAGCACGCCAAAAATCATCAAGGAAACCTTGAAATTGCCGACAAGTTCTATTGGAGTCAATACTAGGCGATCATAAACGGTAAACTTGACCGTGCGCATTTCTGTAGTAGCTTTAAGTCCTGACTTGATAAACTCTTGGAGATCCTTAGCCCTCACTGGCCCATAAACCACTTTGAAACCAGAAAACTTGGCAACTGCGTGTGCACTTATACCCGGTGCGCCCAATTGTGGTACAATAACTGTTCTGTGAGTGACAACCTTCTCAAGTTGTACTATAGCCATACGGTCCAGAAGCTCTTGGGTCCCGAAGGTTCCCTTTCCGGCGGCACACCACACATTGATGCCCTTGGTATCAAGCACTAAAATCCAAGCATTGACTCCATTCAATTCTTTTCTTAAACTGTCGAAGCTCATTTTATAATTAGCAGAAACAAGGACTGGAGAATTGCTATCTGGTTTTCCTAGACTATAAAGACCGGGATCCACCTTAAAGTTCATTCTGTTAATTCCCCAACGAGCCTTCCATGTCCCTAATCTATCATTAAAAGTCAATTCAGCTGTAGTCTGGATGATTTTTAACTCTCTGCTGGAAATTTCCATACTAAATAACACCTCTTCGATGATTTTGGCACATTAATTGATTAACAGAATGTTAATATAGGCAATCATCTATATTATACCCCTTATATAGATAACTATCTATATAGAAGCAATCTTTATCCAGCCACAATCAATAGCCATGAACTATTTTCCCTGTACACCCCTAGACTATAAGCGAGGCTTAGAGATCGCATCTTACTTATAGAAATATGTTGTGGGATTTCAGAGTATAAAGGGCATCAGGATAAACGAGTGCCCTGTAGCCAAGGATGGCGAGAAGGAACCTTCCAGAAATTATATAACGGTAAGTTTGCTTACTAACCAGCACAAGGTAAGCCTCCCAAATAATGGATGCTTACCTTGATATCCAGGCGAATCTTTGAACTCCTCTTTTGCTTTCTAAAAAATTATAAACTATTTCAACGATTCTATATTAGGGATGTACTAAAATATCGTTCAACTCTGTCAGGTAAAATAGTCACTATGTTTTTATCTGCCCCATACTTTTGTACCATTTTAACAGAAGCCCATACATTAGCCCCAGCAGAAGTCCCTACTAGAATGCCTTGAACTCTGGCCAGATCCCTTGCTGTAATAATTGCATCATCATCCGTAACTTCAACAACTTCATCAATGAGATTTACATCGAGAACTTCGGGGATGAAGCCGTCACCGATTCCTTGAATTTTATGTAATCCCGGCTCATGCCCGAGAAGGGCTGAAACATTCTTAGGTTCTACAGCAATTATCTTGGCCTTCGGATTTCTTTCTTTAAGAAACCTACCAACTCCTGCTAATGTTCCACCGCTACCCAGTCCAGATACGAAGACATCTACTTCACCCCGCATTTGTTCCCAAATTTCTGAAGCAGTAGTAAGATAATGAATTTGAGGGTTATCAGGATTTATAAACTGCTGTGGAACAAAAATACTTGAATCTTTAGCTTTTTGTCTCTCAACTTCCGCCACTGAACCGCCAATACTATCCTCAGCCTTAGTTAAGATAAGCTCCGCGCCCAGAGCCAATATGATCTTTTTTCTTTCCTCACTCATATTTTCTGGCATAACAATTACAACCTTATATCCCTTCTGAACACCGACCAAAGCGATACCAATCCCTGTATTACCAGAAGTAGGTTCCATTATTGTCATACCAGATTTTAATAATCCTCTGGTTTCCGCCTGTTCAATCATATGTTTAGCAACTCTATCTTTAATACTTCCGCCAGGGTTCAGATATTCTGCCTTAGCAAAGATATTCAAACCAGTAAGTTTTTTCAAACTAAGCATTGGCGTATTTCCAATAATATCTAAAATCCTATCAATTATCATTTTAATTACCCCCTACATAATTCATTGTCTTACAATATCTAAGCACTGTTAAACCTATGTCGGTTGTTTAATGTTAATGATTATAAACGTCACTCTTCCATATGCTATAATCATACCATAATATGGGGAGGCAATTCATTAACGATATAAAGATATTTTCATTCTTAGTTAGAAAATAGGCACCTATCAATTGAAGGGTGCCTATTTTTCTTCTATTACATATACGGTCATTCCAGTTTAGAATAGCCTTTTTGTTTTACAATGCTGTCAGTAGCTCTGGTAAAAAGGTAGCAATTCCGGGGAAAATCATCAGCAGAATTAAACATATTACAATTGTACCTAGGAATGGCCATACACCTTTAAAAATCGTTTCTAAAGGGATTTCCGGGGCAACGCCTTTAATAATATAAACATTCATTCCTACCGGAGGGGTAATAACACCCATAGCTACCACCAAAACTACAACGACCCCAAACCAAATCGGATCATATCCCAAGGTATTGACTACTACAGGAAAGAATATGGGAATTGTAAGCAAAATTAGTGCTAAAGCATCAATAAAGCAACCTAGTATAAGGTAGATGAAGAGAATCATGCCCATGATGGCAAACGGTGGCAGGGGAAGAGATCCAACCCAATTTGCCAGTTCAAAGGGGACTCTACTTATGGCCATAAATCGACCAAAAATCACAGCTCCAGCAAGCATAAGCATAATCATTGCGGTAGTTCGAGTAGTATCAACTAAGGACTTTTTCAGGTCTTCCCAGCCAAGCCGCCTTTCTAAAATGCTGACTAGTAGTACGCCCCCAGCACCTACAGCACCTGCTTCAGTAGGCGTAAACCATCCAGCAAAAAGGCCACCTACAGAAAGAATAAATACGGCCAGAGCTTCTCCAAGCCCTCCCCGAAGAGAACTAATTCTTTCTTTCCAACTTGATTTTCTACCGGCTGGTCCTAAACTCGGGTTACGCAGAGTAAGCAGGTAAATCATAACCATGTTTAAGAACGTCAGAAGAATCCCTGGAAGGATACCTGCCATAAACAAGGTTCCCACAGACTGTTCAGTGGCAGTGCCATACAAAATAAAAATAACACTTGGGGGAATCATTACCCCTAAAACGCCCCCTGCCGCAATGCTGGCTGTAGATAATGACTTGTCGTAATTATATTTTTCCATCTCAGGGAGAGCAATAGCCGCCATTGTTGCCGCTGTTGCGGTATTAGAGCCGCAAATCGCTCCGAAAACAGCACAAGCTGCTTGTGTTGCAATTGCCAGACCACCAGGTAAATGTCCAACCATTTTATAAGCAAAAACATATAGACTCGTGCCAATTCTTGAATAATAGGCCAGAAAGCCCATCCATACAAACATGGCAATAACACTAAGTGAATAAGAAGTAAAAGTATTATATAATTCTTTGGCTACCATGTCCAAGGATGCCGGTACTGAAGTGAGGTAGCTAAATCCAACAAAACCAATGAGTGCCATGGCATAGGCAATAGGCATCCGTACCATTACCAAGCCAAAGAAAAAAGCGATCCCAATTAGCCCGACTAGAAATACACTCATCGTGCCACCTTCTTAGCCGAATCGTTCCCCAGAACCTTTCCGAAAGAAGCCAGGAACTGATAAAATAGCACCAAACTAAGCCCCAACAGGCCGAAAGCAACCAAATAAATAAAGGGGTAAACAGGTATCTCTGCAGAGGGGGAAACAAGCCCTTTAATCCTCATAGTATGACCATATTTTCCAAGGGACCAGACTGCAGCCACCCACAATATTAAAGAAGCGGCGTTAACTAGAACGGCTGCACTAGATTGTAGTTTTCGTGGAAAATGTTCCATGATAAAGCTGACAGAAATATGGCCATCTTGAAAAGCACAGTGCGCCAAGGCCAAGGCCACCCCCATTGCTGTTAAAAAGCCTACAAGCTCATAAGTCCCCAAAATAGGTTGGTTGAAAACCGTCCGTAAAATAATATTAGCTACAATTAACAGCATCACTGAAAAAAAACATAGTCCGGCTAATTTATCCATGATACTGGTTATTCCTTTAACTATGCCAAATAATTGTTTCAACGCCAGATTCCCCCTCAGGATTACTGATACTCCTTGTTATATTGATCCGCAAGACTTATAACTTTATCTAAGAGTTCCTGCCCTTGTTCACCCTTTTGATTCATTTGGGCTACATAATCGTCCTGAATGGGTTTAATTATACTAATCCATTGATCCTGTTCTGCCTGAGAAAGGGTAATAACTTCCATCCCTTTTTCAGCAGCATACTTTAAAGCGGATTCGTTTTGTTTATCCCATAGACTCATGGCAACTTCTTCAAAGAACTTCTGATTTACTACTTCAATTGCTTTCTGATCCTTAGGATCCAGGGAGGTCCATTTGTCTTGGTTCATGGTGATATAGAATAAATTGTTATATAGAAACGGTGAGAAAGTTAGATACTTGGTTACTTCTGCCTGTTTCCAACCCTGAAGGACTTCAACCGGACCTAAATTTCCCTTTACAACACCCTTTGATAATGCTTCGTAAGCTTCAGATTGAGCCATAGCAACCGGCGTGGCTCCAAGAGCGGAAAGACTTTTAGCGCTAAGACCTGTAGCTCTAATTTCTAATCCTTTTAAATCCTTAAGAGCACGTACTGGTTCTTTCGTATATAAATCCCCAGGGCCTGTTGTAAATACCATCATCAACTTTGTATCTTGAACTTCCTTGGGATTAATCTGTTTGATCCCTTCCCAAGCAACTTTACTGGCAGCCTTAGAATTAACGTACTTAATACCCGGCAGTTCAAAAACCTCTAATACAGGAAAACTGCCCCGAGTATAAGAAAAACAAGAAAGTCCCAGATCTGCAATTCCATTGATCACACCGTCATAAACCGCGTCAGCCTGCAAAAGTGTTTGTCCCGGATAGCTGGTTATTTTTACTCTACCTTCAGTTGCAGTGTCAATTGCCTTGGCCCAAGGCTGAATTAATTCTTTCTCAGCTGGGTGTGTGGCAGGAAAAAAATGGGCTAATTTTAGCTCGACTGTTTGAGATTTCGTTTCAGTCGGAGCAGATGCCGTCTGTCCGCATCCAGAAACAAAGACCAAATTCAGTGCCAGCAACCCAAGTAAAATCCCTTTCCCTAAAGACCTCAACTTAATTGACTTGAATAACCCTTTTTTCACAATTATCTCTCCTTTTTTATAATATTTTAAAAATAAAAAAAACTCCTAATAGGAGTTAGAAAAATTGGCGCCCTAAAATCCGCAACAAAAAAACGGATACAGGGTATAAACCACATCCTTATTTCCTACCGTCCTACAACTATCCTACATTCTTTATAAACACCCGTTACCTACGTCGCTACTATCCTACATCTACCTACAGAAAAATAAATCTACTCAATATACTCATATGTTATAATATGTATTATATATTAAAATACCATAATTTCTTTCGAAAATCTAGCAAAATATTTTCCTTTAATGAAATGATTTCTTACAACTACTCCCAACCCAATAGCCAAGGTGAAGGTATTGCTTTAGGATTCATTGGCCTATTGTCCACTGACTCAGCGCAGATGGCAATTCCTATAAACCTAGTCCCACTAGCTCTTCTAGTAGAAAGAGAAAAAGAGTAAGAGCTCCCGGGTAGGGTGCTTCTTGCTCTAAAGCTAAATAAATTCCTTATATAGATATAAACGTCATAAAAATTAAGTTTTTTCAATAGCCGTCTGGTTCCGGTTCTCTTTGGCTGGCTTGACCGAAGGTAGCTTAGCTTTTTAGTTTTAACGAGCCCGCCCCAGGTAAGCCTCCTGGAGAGAAGAGTCGGCGATGATATCACGGGAATTACCACTATGAGTAATCCCACCTCTTTCCATTACTAAGACGCTGTCAGCCACTTTTAGGGCTGATTTGGTATTCTGTTCTACAAGGATAATAGTGACGCCGTTCTTTTTTAACTGGACTAAAATGGACATTATTTCCCTTACAACTAATGGAGCTAGCCCAATTGACGGTTCATCCAGCATTAAGAGGGCTGGACGAGACATTAAGCTCCTTCCATAGCCAGCATCTGCTGTAATCCACCACTTAAACTGCCTGCCTGATCACTTTCTCTACCTTTCAAAGCGGGAAAAAGCTCAAGTATTTCTTGGACATCGTTCTTTAATACTGATTTGTTCTTCCGATAACGGTGGAAAGCGCCTAACATAAGGTTATCAAGGACGCTCAATGAACTAAATATTTCTCGTTTTTCTGGAACAAGGCTAATACCTTGCCTAACAACCAGTTCCGGTTTTTGGCCAGTGATTGATTTACCTTTTAAAAAAACCTCTCCGGCAACAGGCCTATACAATCCGACTATAGTCCCTAAGAGAGTACTTTTGCCCGCTCCATTCGCTCCCAAAATGGCCAGCAGTTCTCCCTCTTTGACCTCTAAGGAAAGATCTTTGATAGCCTGAACATAGCCATGATAAACACTTAGGTTCTTAATGCTAAGCAATCTTTTCATCCTCTCCAAGATATGCTTTAATGACTTCGGGATTAGCCTGAATTTCCGCGGGCGTTCCTTCCGCTATCATTTGCCCAAAATTTAAGACAACTATCCTATCGGCAGCTTCCATCACGGTTTGCATGTCGTGTTCAATCAAGATCATAGTGGTTCCTTTCCTCTTAAGCTTTTTCAAATAGTCTGTCAAGACCTCAGTTTCATTGGGGTTTAAGCCGGCCGCTGGTTCATCAAGCAGTACTAAAGCAGGATGAGAGGCTAACGCTCTGGCTATTTCCAAAAGTCTTTGTTTTCCAAAGGGTAACTCAGAGGCAAAAAGTCCTGCCGTCTCCACTAACCCAATGTTTTCTAGTAAGGTCAGGGATTCTTCCCTGATCTTTTTTTCCTCACGGCAATTTCCAGGAAAGGAAAAAAGCGAGCGAATAAATCCTTTTTTACTTCTAAGATACGCTCCAGCCATAACGTTTTCCAGTACCGTCATACTGCTGAAAAGCTGCAGATTTTGAAACGTCCTGGTGATGCCAGCCGAAGCAATCTGAAACGGTTTTAGCCCCACCATATCCCTGCCATTTATGGTTATTGAACCTTTCTCAGGTGGTACTGTCCCTGTAATAATGTTAAATAGTGTAGTTTTTCCTGCACCGTTAGGACCAATCAGGGCAACAATGCTTCCTTCAGTTACCCTAAATCCAATATCCTTGACCGCAGCAATACCGCCAAAATGTTTTGTAACCCCACTTAACTCAAGAAGCATTCATAATCCTCCCTTTTAGCCTCTATTTTTAACTTCAGTCGTCGGCTCTTTTTTAAGAGGTAGTCTGAAGAATTGACCGATACTACTTAAACCTTTGGGTTGAAAAATCATGAGACCCACTAGGATAACTCCGTAAATAATGATCTGATACTCACCACCTGCCCCTGGTATCAATAAGGGCACTATCTCGCGTAGTAGTTCATTCAAGGCAACCACCACAGCCGCTCCTATTACAGGTCCCCAAAAAGTGCCCAGACCTCCGATCACCGCCATCAAGACAAATTGAACTGAAGTATGAAAACTGAACGGAGATGGACTGATGAAGGTAACATAAAAAGCATATAATCCCCCGGCAAGTCCGGCCAGCAAAGCACTGAAGATGAACGCTTGCAGTTTAAGCCGAGCACAGTCAATCCCTGCATTTTCTGCTGCATATTCACTTTCACGAATCGAGCAGAGTGCCCTGCCAGTCCGGGAATGAACCAGATTATAGATCCCGATTAACAACATCAATAGAATAAACCAAACAAGTATATAAAATTTCTGATCACTATCAAACTCGAAACTTCCGATTGAAAGATTAGGGATCCCACTCATTCCTGATGGTCCACCCGTTAGTTCTCCGCCCTCATTGAAGAAAATATGAACTAAAATTCCAAAACTGAGCGTCGCTAAGGCCAGATAAAGTTCACGCAGCTTGAGGGTCTGTCTGCCGATGAGTCCTGCAATGATTCCCGGCAGTATAGCTGAGGCCAAGAGCGCCAAAAGTGTGGGCCAGTGAAACCGAGTCGTTAGTATAGCTGCTGTGTATCCACCCAATCCAAAAAAAGCGGCATGCCCAAAGGAGACCTGACCAGCATATCCCATCAGGATCCCTAAGCCTTGTACGATAATCGCATAAAGACCGATGATGACTAGTGTACCGTACAGGTAATTGCTTTCTACCATCAGAGGAATTATGAGGAGAAGCAGTAGGAGGATCAATCCTTTATGACTTTTAAGATTCATTATTTTTACCTCTCATCTACTAGTTTTATTAATCATATCTTCCTCTCTCTTATAGCCCCGATAATTCCCTGAGGTCGAAACAGGAGAACTCCCAGTAAAATAATCATGGAAATGGCATCTTTTAACCCAGAAGAAATGAGTCCAGAGCTGAAGGACTCCAAAATGCCCAGGAGAATCCCTCCTATAACTGCACCACCGACATTGCTCAAACCCCCGATAGCGGCCGCCACAAAACCCTTAACTCCCAGCATAAACCCCATATCATACGTCACCATGGTAATCGGACCGATGCTCACCCCAGCTGCTGCTCCAAGACCGCCAGCTGCCACAAAGGCTAAAAAAGAAATGGTATTCAAATTTATGCCCTGAAGCCTCGCCCCAGTTTGGTTATAAACGGAAGCTTTGACGACTTTACCCCAAAAGGTATGCTCAAAAAAACCATATAACCCTGCCAAGGTAACCGCTACCAACGCAAAAATCCAGATACTCTGAGGATTTAAGGCAGCCCCACCCATGAGTAGGGACCCGCCTTTAGAAAAGGCGGGTAAAGAGTAGGTATCTGTTCCCCAAATAAGGAGGGCTAATCCTCGCAAAGAAATCGAAAGACCAATCGTAATTATCAGCATGCTAAGACTGCTAGCTCCTCTTGCTCTGTTGATTGTCAGGCGTTCCAGCAATCCGCCTAGGATAGCAACCAAGATCACTGAAACGATAAAGACTGCGATCATAGGCATTCCTGTTCCCTGTAAACTGACTGCCAACAGAGCCCCGATCACGACAAATTCGCCCTGTGCTAAGTTCAAAATACCCGTAACATTAAAGGTCGTAACCAGGGTTAAAGCAATGATAGAGTATATGCTTCCCAACGTCAGTCCGGTAAATAAAAGTTGTAATAGTTGTTCTCCCATCAATAAAGCACCCCGTTATTCTATAAGCTTCCATTTTCCTTGCTCGACTTGCACTAAAACTGCGGAATCTTCCTTCAGACCGTTATGATCCTGAGATGTCATGTTGAACACTCCTGAAATACCTACAAACCCCTGCGTCTTTTCCAACTCATCTCGGATCGCCACACGATCTGGACCTGCCTTCTCAAGGGCGTTTACTAACAGATTGAAGGCATCCCAGGCATATCCTCCAAAGGAATTAGGCTCAGCATTGTACTTCTTCGAATAATCAGCGATGTAGCTTTCCAGCACTTTTTTCTGAGGATCATTATCCGGGATTTGCCGAGCCACAGAAAGTTTACCGATCGGCAGGATAACGCCATCTGCTGCACCTTGAGCAAGTTCGATGAATTTTTGATTTCCTACTCCATGACTGTGAATCAGGGGAATAGCAAGACCTACGTCTTTAAAATTCTTGGTAAGAATGGAGGCCGAGGGCGGAATAGCCCAAACTATCGCGACTTGAGCTCCGCTTGTTTTAACTTTGGTTAACTGGGGCGTCATATCTTTGTCGTTGGCATCAAATTTTTCTTCAGCTACTATATTGATGCCGCTATCCTTTACAGCAGCGGTGATAGCTTTCTTGCCATTGTCGCCGTAGGAATTATTCATATACAAAAAGGCTATCTTGTTCAGGTTGTTTTTCTTAAGATAGCTAATAATCTTACTGATCATCACAATATCGCTCTGGGCAGTTTTATAGACCCATTGCCGCTCACTGGTTGGCTCAACGATGCTACTGGCAGCCGCCATGGAAATCATGGGAACTTTTTCACTTTGAACCGTCTTTATCATCGCCATGGAGGTTCCGCTCGAACTGGCCCCTAGAATAGCAAGCGTACCTTTTTCGATCAGCGTCTTAACTGCCAAAACACCTTCCGTTTCGTCACTTTTGTTATCCATGATGGTCAAGTCGATAGGATGTCCTTTGATTCCGCCACTAGCATTTAACTTCTCAACCATCATGAGCAAGGTGTCACGTTCAGGAACTCCTAGAGAAGAAGAATTGCCGCTAATATCTAGCACTGCCCCAATTTTGTATGGTTCATTTCCGGTTGCACTTTTAACTTCAGCTTCTTTGGTTGGGCTGCAGGCACTGATCATTAGGCTTAATACCAATAGAAGTGCAATCCATAGTTTACCTTTTAATACCGTTGTCGTCTTTTTCATGTAGATCACTCCTTTTACTCTTACTATCTTGATTAAACAAGGGTTCGCCTTAAGTTGACAAGTCCACTAAGTTATCATCCGTTGTGCCTTTCACCTCCGATTACATAACAAGACAAAAAAATAAACACCTTTCATCCCTAAAGGGACGAAAAGTGCTTTTCGCGGTACCACCCAGATTGGGCCTGTAAAAGACCCCTCCTCATTGAAAGTACGGGAATAAAATATTTCCAAATACCTATTCCTTATACCCCCTTCCTTTTAACGGTGGAAGTCTCCGACCAAACCTACTTTCCCTTGGGTTTCAGTCTGGTAGCTCAGGGGTGAACCTTCGACGGTTGATACTTTAGTAGCGCTTTCAGTCTATGACGCCACCTCCCTGAAAAGACCGTTCCGTTTACTTTACCCCGTCATCACAAATAAAAATATAGGTTATATGAGTGGTATTCTACCAGTTTTTTATTCTCCGGTCAATATATAAAAAGAATAATTATAGTAGAACAGTCGTTTTGATTTTTCCACCTTGCAATGACATAAGATCAGTGTAGACGTTTTCTGGTAATCCGCCACTTCACTGTTCATTCAAGGTAATAATTGTACACGCAGGGCAGGGTTAGCGGTTATCAATCTGTGCACGTTGCAATGTACCGCTGAAATCAACATAGATGGATTTCCATTCCGTAAAGAAATCTATGGCCGCAGTTCCTACCTCCCGATGCCCATTCCCCGTTCCTCTGGTACCACCAAACGGCAAATGAACTTCTGCACCAATTGTACCGGCATTAACGTATAGGATTCCTGTTGTAATGTCACGCATGGCAGTGTACACATTGTTGATATTCTGGGTATAGATTGAACCGGAAAGACCAAATTTGGTATTATTATTGACTTCAATCGCCTCTGCCAAACTCTCTATTGTAATTACCGAAAGTACCGGTCCAAAAATCTCTTCCTGGGCAATCCGCATATCTGGTGTCACATCAGCAAAGAGTGTCGGCTTATAGAAGGATCCCTTTGCCAATTCGCCTTCAGTGGCCTTTTCCCCTCCCATTAGGAGGCGGGCTCCTTCAGCCTTGCCAATTTCTACATATTGATGAATACTATCCAGCTGCTTGCTGTTAATTACAGGACCAACATCAACTTTAGAGTCTAAACCGTTGCCCAATTTAAGGTCTTTAATCCTTTCTACCAGCTTGTTTAAAAGTTCTTCCTTAACATTTCTATGCACTATAACCCGACTGCAGGCCGTGCACCGTTGTCCTGTTGTCCCATAGGCACTCCATATAATCCCGTCCACTGCCAAATCAAGGTCTGCATCATCCATAACAATAATAGCATTCTTGCCCCCCATTTCCAGCGATACCCGTTTATTATAAAGTGCTGCTTTTGCTGCCATCTTGGTCCCGGTCTCTGTAGAACCTGTAAAGGTAATTGCATCAATTCCTGGATTGGTTACCAAAGCATCCCCGACCAAATTCCCAGGCCCTAAAATCAGATTAACTACTCCGGAAGGAACCCCCGCTTCGATCATAACCTTGACAAGAGCTGTTGCCACAACTGCTCCGTCAGAGGCTGGTTTAAAAATAACTGTATTGCCGGCGATCAAGGCTGGCATCATCTTCCAAGCTGGAATTGCTGTAGGAAAGTTCCAGGCTGTAATCGCAGCCACTACCCCGATAGGATCCCGTACTGTCATACAGGCTTTATTGTTAAGCTCTGAGGGCATAGTCTGACCAAAAAGCCGACGACCTTCACCCGCAAAATAATAAGTTACATCTATTGCTTCCTGTACATCCCCCCTGGCTTCTGCCAGCACCTTACCCATTTCCCTTGTCAGCAATTGGGCTAGCGCCTCCTTATGCTTCTCTAGGGCCTGCCCAATTTTCATCAAAATCTCCCCGCGTACCGGTGCGGGAGTAAGCCTCCATATTTTGTAAGCAGTTCTGGCGGCAGTAACCACCTTTTGAACATCCACCTCATTGGATCGGGTTAGTAATCCTACGACCTCTCCAGTCGCAGGATTATAGCTTTCTGTTGTTTCCCCTGTGTTGGATTCAACCCATTCGCCACCAATATAGTTTTTTAATAGTTCCATTTCCTTTTCCTCCTATTATTTAATATTTTGATATATTGGGATTACAGTATTTTGGTACAATTTTGATCAGTCCTTGGTATGACCAATTTAGCAATAAATACCCATAGCTGTTTCAAATATAAATATAATCCTACCAAAAATAAATCAAATAAAATTAATTATAACAGTTATAACTAACTGTTATTAATTATAACCAACTAAATTAAACTAAACTTATTATATAATCTTGGTACAAAAAGTCAATATATAACTTAAGCTTCACTTGAAAAGAGCCGCAGAAAACGGTTTGATGAATGTCGCCCGCCAATTTCGGTACTCAGTGAAAATAGCAGACAAATAGTATATAATGAGGAAAAAATCAATGGTTGAGGTGGGGATAGTTTCATGAACCCAATTGATAAAACGATTGTACAACCTGCGCTAGACAGTTTTCTTAACCGCGACGTTTACCTCCACCTAGAGACAACCAATGGAGCCTACGCAGTCCACAGGAAAGAAAGCAATATGACCGTGGGAGCTTATATTCGCAATGGGCGTATCTGCTTTGGACGTGGGATCATCACGGGTGACGGTCCGTACCGCGTTGGGCTTAAGATGGAACTCGGCTGGGTTTACGCCGAAGGTCTAACCGATTTTGAGATAGACCAAGAAGGTCGGCTATTGCTCGCCGGTCATGATCAAGATGGGCGCTTGGCTGTGGCTTTAGAACTCAGTTTGTTCCCTTTTGAATTGTAACTTGGTTTATATAACTTCACTGTACAAGTTTTCTTACGGTGTCAAGCCCAAATCTTAAAATTAATGTGGGAGGAATAATTTCTTGGAACAACACGTTCTTGTAGTTTTCCCACACCCAGACGATGAAACGTTTGGCTGTGGCGGAACCATAGCACAGTTCACTAAATCGGGTGTTCCCGTCACTTACGTCTGTGGTACAATGGGTCAAATGGGGCGCAACATGGGAAAACCGTTCTTTGCCAACCGAGAATCGTTGCCAAGTATTCGGGAAGCTGAGTTGGAGAAAGCTTGCCAGGCTCTCGGCATTCAACATCTGATTAAACTTGGGTTAAGAGATAAAACGATTGAGTTTGAAGACCCAGAACTATTGACCGATAGAATTGAGAAAATCGTCCGGGAAATCCGACCCTCCTTGGTCCTTACCCACTATCCTGGATATGCCGTCCATCCGGATCACAATGCTCTAGGGGAAGTGACGATCCGTGCAATCTCTCGCCTTTCGGTTCAGGAACGACCTAAAGTCTACGCTCATGCTTTTGCTCGCGACTGCCAGGATAAGCTCGGGAAACCGGATATTATCAATGACATTACAGCCGTAGCTGAGGTGAAGTTGGCCGCAATCCGGGCACACAGGTCACAATCACAAGTGATTCTCCCTCGTCTCTCGAATGGACAATTCAAGAATCCATCATCGAAATACTCATATAGCCATATGTTGGAGCGCGAATCTTTCTGGACTGCCGTTTTTCGTAAGAATTCGTAAGAAGCTCTTGAGACATACAGATTAAACCTGTTCAATTGCCTTCTGTGATTCAATTACCTAATTGAAAAGCCTGAATCAAACTCTTTAAACACATTCTCTAAAAGAATCATATTTTCCCTCCACTACCAGGCAATCAAGAATGACTTAGCATCATCAATAACGTTACCTCTGTGTCTGAAGCAAAGTTGGACGCGATTCGGGCACCAGGTCACAATCACAAGTGATTCTCCGCGTCTATCAACACTGAACTTGTTCTACTGTCTGCTCTATGTACTGAAAAACTCTTAGAGTTTCTTCTGTCTGAGGAATAAACGCCTTGAGTCTTGCGAGGAATTGTTTCCTCTTGGCTATTTCAAGCGCGGTTCGAGAAGTTAGATCTAACAGCCATGCCAAACGGATCAACTTAATATCCACGGGGGTTTTGACACTGGTATAAGAAATCTGTTTTCCGTTCAGAATGGTCTGGATAATTTCCGGGGAGTATCTTTCATCTATGTGATTTCTTTCAACGGCGAAATATGGAGTTAGCTCAGGGTTCTCATAATAATTGATGACTTGGTCAAGAATATCTAATTTGTCTGCATCTCGTATAAGTTTACAAAATATTAAAGTGTTCCCAACCACGTTTTCATGGATAACACGTTGATTGTGATTACTTATAGCTGTGAGAATAATGCTCATTTCCTGTTTACTCACATGTCTTGAAAAGAAGATCTGTTCCCTCTCTAGAACCGACAATCCTAATTTGGCATGATCTTCACTTTGGTAATCTTTAAATGTATGGTATTTTACATATTGTTCAAAACGACCTACATCATGAAAAAGTCCTATCACTTCTGCGAGAAACATCTGATTCGTATTTAACTGAAGATCCTGTCCAAGGGTTAGCATATAATCTCGCACTCTTAATGAATGTTCTTTTTTATATCTCAGGTTGGCCTCAACTTCCACATCGTCCGAAGGGAATCTTTTCGTGTAATCTTCAAACCAGGATCTAAAATACTGAATATCCTCTTCGGTCATCGAAAATCTCCTTTACTTTATAGGCATTTTTCTTACTCTCCATTATGATTATACTCAATTCTATAAGATAGTCCGATATAACACTGTAAAAACTTAATCGTTAAAATACACCTAAACATATAGAACACCGAAATCAGACAAGATTTCGGTGTTCTTATAGTCGGCAACAGACATCTCATCTTATATCCATTCTTTTCCATTCATTGGTTCCAATTTATCATTAAGCATTAAAGCACCGTAGTGTTTTAATTGAGTAAGGGATAGTTTTGTATTATCTGATACAACTACGCCAACCCTTCCAGGATAATATCTTAGAAACTTATCTAGAATTTCAGCTGACTCAGATTTAATTATCAGCGGTTTTTTAATCAAATAACTAATATTGCTAATAAATCCCCATACATCAAACGTTTCATCCATATTGCCAAAATCTATTAGAAGGTAATCCATATTAGCCGATCTATAGTCTCGCAATAGGTTATAATAATCACCGTTTTTTAACATAGTTGCAACATTATTTTCTTTAAGCAGAAGCTCTTGAACCGCATATTCCTTTTCTTTAGAAAGTACCAAATGATTAAAGGCTGAAGCAATAGAAAAGCTAGATTTAATTGCCAAATCTGGAGCCTTTATTACATCAAGTTCTTTCTTAACCGCACTTATAAACTCCGGAGTTGTTCCACAACATCCACCAATTAATCTTACTCCGTTTTCTACAAATTCTTTTGTATATGAACTAAATTGTTCTGGTTTTTGTTTATAGACTGCCTCTCCATTCAATAATTCAGGCATCCCAGCATTTGCTTTTACTGAAAGAGGAATTGATGCTACCGAATACATTTTTTTAATGGGTTCAAGCAAACTATCTGGACCGCCTGAACAATTAGCACCCACTACTGCCACTCCTAATGATTCACACACAAGAGCACATACCTCTGCTGAATTACCAGATAATGTTCTACTATTATCATTAAATGTCACTGAAGCAATAACTGTAAGACTTGTAGTTTCTTTAGCGGCTAATATAGCTGCCCTTAATTCATTTAAATCAGTAAAGGTTTCAAAATTAACAATATCTGCACCTGCATCTTCTATTGCCCTTAATTGTTCTTTAAAAACACTGTAAGCTTTATCAAAACTTAAATCCCCTGCAGGTTCTAAAATCATACCAGTAGGACCAACCGAGGCGGCAACATAAGTGTTATCCTCTGCAACTTCTTTAGCTAATTTAACGCCTTCGAAGTTCACTTGATAAGTTTTATCCCCTAAACTATGCTTTTCTAGTGTAATTCTATTGCCTGGAAAAGTATTGGTCTGTATTACATCAGAACCTGCTTGCTTGTAGAGATTATATAGATTTTTAACCTCATCGGGTTTTGATATATTCCAGGATTCTGAGGCTTCATTGCCTTTTAAACCTCTCCTTTGAAGCATAACACCTTTAGAACCATCATATAATAAAACCCTTTCCTGAATAGAACTTAGAAAACTCTTCATCATTTAACCCCCTTAAAATAGATATATGGTCGAAGAACATTGAATGAGTAGTTGCTGTTAGAATTATACCTAAACTATACCTTATATCTACAGAATTCTCTACTTTTCGGTTATCCCTGCTATAATTAAGCGATTTAATTTCTCCTACCAAATATTGTTCATCATGGTTTTCCCTATTAATCTCTGGTTTCATACTCTTCTTATACCGTAACACGAAGCTTAGACTAGTCGTGTAAAGGAGCAGCATTCCCCCCTAAAAAGCATAAGGACTTCACGTCATAAAAACGCGAAGCCCCTTACAGATGGAATATCTAGTTAAGAAAGGCGACCTTGAGTATTAGATGGAATTACTCAAATTGTCTACAAACTGCATAAACTCCGATATTCTTTCAACTAGGACCTTTGTCAATGAATCTATCCCCTTCGCTAATGGATCCATCTTACGCCAGCGAAGCTCAGAGCCATACGAATGCCTAAACATATGACGAAAACGTCGATATTCATCTAATTCCTCTGCTAAATCACGCGAGATAATATTCGGTCGTATATCCGGAATCTCTATAGTCATGGAGCGTAATAACTCCCGATGATAGTCTCCACCAGATGTTAGGCCTCCATCAAAAGCTCTGGAAATACGCTCAAAAATAGATTCGATACCTGTATAATAATGATGTAAATACCCCGCACAGGCCATCAAATCAGACCCCCGTACTATCCCTTTCTCACTTTCAATGATTTGAGTTATTACAGTAATGTCATCCGTTATTTTTCCAATTGAATCTAAATCGTCTTTAATGTCTACTATAAGCCTTTTGTACTGAGCTCGTTTCTTCTCTTTCCCCGTCATATTCTCACCCCATCACAAAGAATACGTTCTTTCATAGATTTTTGAGCAAATTCAAATTGTATGAAATCTAAAGGAAAAGGTTCTGCAATATCTTCGGCAATCCGATATGCCTTAAAATAATCCTCTTCCGCCAGTTGTTTCACCGCAATGTCAATATCGGAATCCAGGTCAAATGCGTTCGTTGTCAGTGAACCGATCAGATATACTTCTACATTAGGAAATTCTTCTCTGAGAGCTTCGGCGATTTTTTCAGCTGTTTTATATGCTTTCTTATAGTAAGTTAAGCGCCTTTGTTCCTCAACTTCAATTCTCGATTTATGCCCTACGACGTATGGAGTTATGTCCATAGTCTGTGCCTCCATTGCAATATTTTCCTATATATACCATATCATAAGTAGGACAAACGGACAATAGGCAAGTCATGCCATTGTCCGTTCATAATCTCTATCCATATTCAGATAGATTGATTATATAGTGAATAAATACACCTGCCAATTCAGTGGTTCAAGGAACTGCCCACCAAGATTATGGTACAGTGTTTTTAAACAATGTCGACTGTACTCCTATTCTAAATTACTAGAATAAACTCTGGGCTGCAGCAATCGCCATCTGAGCAAGAGGAGTTGGGTAAAGACCAATTGCTATAGTTATTAGCATGGTGAAAACCATCGTAAACTTCATCGCTCCATGGACTGGAACATCTGGTAAGCCCTCTCCTTCGGCGAGGAACATTACCTTAACGACCGAGAGATAATAGTACACGGATATCATGCTCATGACGAACCCGATATAGGCGATCGCAACGTACCCTTGATCCATGGCTGCAGAGAAGA
>Ga0074193_1000112_pt1 | contig 146130 bp, 91 predicted proteins | sample EPASupsiteHSE605_FD_64523 | JGI IMG/M metagenome (GOLD analysis project Ga0074193, IMG submission 64523) | Bioremediated contaminated groundwater from EPA Superfund site, New Mexico - Sample HSE6-05 | ecosystem: Environmental > Aquatic > Deep subsurface > Groundwater > Contaminated ... | reverse complement strand
AGCTTCTGTTTGGTTTCTCTTCCATCATTATGTCGCATTTTTGCTCATTCTAATCAGACTTTCTCTTTATCTTCTTTAGAACCTTTCTTGATTGGATGTATGAAACATCATGGAACTGGCGCTCAATGTATTCTAAACAAGATCAAATATCAAAAACCTTCAGATCTCTCTGAACTCAACAGATTTCTCCAAATCATGTCTATCGAAGACACAAATGATATCTATGATAACACTAGTCATATCCTATCTTCATTCCAGAGAGAATTCTCTTCTTTGAGAGATGAAATCCTGAGAATATCACAAAACTCTAATGAAATGAATAGCAAGATAAAAAAACAAGATAAAACCATACAAAAGTTGAAATTGGAGATCAATTCAGCAAAAACGACAATAGGAGAGCAGAATAATAAGATTCAAAAAAATGAGTCTATTTTAGTGGAGAGTGCAAGGTTGTTACAAGCTAATGAAGCAACTATTAATGAGAAAAATATGCAAATTCTAACCAAAGATGCAACTATCAATGATCAAATACTCCAAATTAAGAAAGCTTACGAAGCAGACAAATATACATTTAAGTCAGATCCGTTTTCAGGTATTTTTGATGGTTTATCTAAGCAAATTGGTAGGAATTTGGCTGATTCTAGTGTTGTTGATGTAACAGCATCTAGCATCTATCCAGGTGGTTTTTATGGTCCAAAAAATGTTTTGAAGAATGAAGGTATAGGCTGGGAAAGCCAAAATATCCCCAATTCATGGATTCAGATTGATTTCAAAGAAAGAAAGGTATCTATTACCTCCTACTCTTTGATTTCTAATAAAAACAAGTCATGGAAAGTTGAGGGATCAACAGATGGATCAACATTCGAAATCATTGATAACAAAGTAGATACTACAGATTTTCAGAACAGAAGTGATCCAAAGAACTTTCGAGTTCAACCTAATCACAAGTTTTACAGGTACATAAGGATCACATCTACTAGTAAGCGTTGGGACAACGATGATTATTTCATTTTATACCGTATTGAATTCTTTGGATATGTTCAATCTGATTAAAATCCTTTTTTACAATCTAGATTGAGAGAGGCTTCTGGAAATATGTCGAGATTTGAACATCTTCTGGATTTAGAGTGATGAGAGCTCATTCTTTGGGGTTTTCTTGCTCAATACTACATATTATTAGGGCTTTGAACTACTAATTTGTCAATTAATAGACAAAAATGATATCTATGATAACACCAATCATGAAGTATCATCATTCCAAAGAGAACTCGAATCTTTAAGAGTTGAAAACAGGCAACTAACTGAGAGTATCCATCAAACAATTGCTGAAATGAAACGTAAATACAAACAAGCTGTTAGTTAGATGAATACAAGACAGGAATATCAAGTATAGCAATTAGTTCATATTCATTCACCAAGTCATTAATAAAATAATTATATCACTTACCTTGTTATGTTTCCCCATAATAATATCCATTAAAACAATATAATTTGAGCAAATTACTTGAACCAAACAATAATATTGGTACACAAAAAAGTGGTGAGTCATTTTTTTTGGGAGTAAATCGGCTATATTTGTAAACCAAATATGGCGCCAGATTTTCAAGATGCTTCCAGATGAGCAACAAAGCGCCCTTTCATTGAACCTTGAAACTATCCAAAACCTTCAACCTCTTGCTCCAACTCGAAATCGGGTTGGACATAATTCGAAGGCTCAGAATCTGCGATGGACAAAAGAAGAAGATACTCTTCTTCTTCAATTGGCGAACAAAGAAGAGCCTAAATGGAGTGAAATAGCCAAGTATTTTCCAAATAAAACTGTTCACCAAGTCAACGATCGGTGGGGAAAGGTATTGAACCCCAACCTTCAAAAAGGATCTTGGACAGGGGCTGAAGATATTATTATTGTAGCATGGGTTAAAGAAAATGGACCGAAAGGCTGGGGGGCTTTGGCGGAAAAACTACCAGGAAGAATCAGCAAACAATGTAGGGAGAGATGGCACAACCATTTATGCCCCGATGTATTAAAATCTGATTGGACTCAAAATGAAGATGAAATTCTTATCGAACATCAAAGACTTTGGGGAAACAAATGGTCCAAGATTGCTGCCCTTCTTCCAGGTAGAACAGACAATTCGGTTAAGAACAGATGGAATTCTAGCTTGAAAAGACGCTTAGAACGAATTCAACAAGGCCAAGATCCATCGATTAGAAGAGGAAGAAAACCGAAAAGGGAATCAGAAGCACCAAATGATCAGATACCAAAACCCGATATTAGTGTTGAGTTACCAATTAGGGGCCAGGACACACCTTTTTCTCCTATAAAGCTAAATTCTTCAATAGATCAGACACCAATTTCCAAATCATGGTTGAATAGCCCGGGTATGGGACTCCTATCTCCACTAGGCATCGGATGGACAAATGAAAGCCCATATTGTCCATTTCCTCAGGCAACAGAAAAGACGGATTTATCAAGTATAGCACCGCCTTCTCTTGATTAAATATATGATGATCTTTATTGAATAATACATGATTCGTTCGGGTTTGTTCTATGTCGAATAATTGCTTGGAAAATACTTTCTCTAGTATTATTATCATGAATAGGCTCATATATAAATGTAGCGGGTATTGAAGCTGCAAACTCTTTTCCTTTTTCAACGCATTGATGAACAAATTCCTCATCATGATCTGGTTTCCTATTATACAACAGAATGGACTCGAAATCATTTTTTTTCATAGTATTCTTGATGTACGTATACTCTCCTATAATAAAGTTAAGAGAGCTTAAAGAATCAAAACACCCCAATATAACATGAGATACAAATCCGTGGAGTCTTCTATTCTGAAGTTTTGCTGGATCAAATGAAATATCAATCAAATTGATATTGTGATTTTGGTATTTACACTGATAACATATTTTTGGGTTGAATATGGATAAACTATCATTACTGCTAGAAATCTCCAAAGGAGCAGAACCAGATGCCAAGTAAAATGATATATAACTCTTTCCAACATTATTATCTCCAATTACACACACATTAATAGAAAACTTACTGCTATCATCTGGAATAATAATATCAAATGAATTGCTCTCGTTATACTTAAACTCAACATATTTTATATTCTTTTCTGGCTGAAACTTATTCTTCAGTTTTTCTATTGTGCTGGTATCTTTCTCCAGATCATTTTTAATATCTCTTAATTGATCAATAAGGTTGTTGATTTCATTCTCCCTCTTCCTGTTCTCCTCATAAAAGGTATGATAATGATAGTGATCGCTAATAATGTTATTGTGTAGGGACTGAGGCAATGTTACATTATGCAATTTCAACAGCTCTCCAAGTTTGTTTATCTGATCATTGCTCATCTTAAACAAATTTAGGTATTTAAGAAGAGATGATATTTCACCTGGAAATACCGAAACATACTTCATAATAATATTATAAAGCATAATATGGTTAACATTTTCAATATTAGCCTCACTAATCAATGAGTCAAGGGCACTAACAGAAGCTAATTTTTGTGAACAAATATCCAAAACTTCGTTAATTTTATTCAACAAGTGCGGGATCGTTAATTTCTTATATTTTTCATGGCATAAACAATAAAAACCAAATAAAAAAGCTACATTATCAATTTGTGAAATAACCAATCCTACAAAATCATCAATTTCAAATTCAACAGCAACTTGTAACAAATCTATTTTATCGCAGTTAGTCACATAAAGCTCTCCCGTTTTCATATATTCAATAATTGGCAAAATCAAATCAATTGGTTTTCCGTTGTTTTCATTTTCGCTTCCTTTGATTAGAGGACACATAAAATCAATTAGAAATGAATTCCCTAATATAGTACCATCAGTACAATATACCTTACAGTCATATTCTTGCTCATTCGACATTTGGAGAAACAAATTTTGGTGACAGATATTGCTTTTTTAAGCGTAATGATATAAAAATAGATATGATATAGTCTTTATTTCAATAGATAACTTGGAAATTATTAAGCTGCACTTCGAATTGGGCGCTTAATCTAGAAAGGGTGTCTTTCAGGTTTCCGATAGCTGTTTCGATGATTTCAGCAGCATTATTAACTGTGCGAGAAGAGTGAACTCTGATTTTAATCAAATCCTTTGTAGGGTGTTCAATTCTATATCCAGCAAATAAAATCTCTTTCTGACTAAGAAGCTGATCTGTTAACATGTTACCCAACGTATGGTCTTCGTGCTGGACTTCGAATGTGTAAAAGTTTTGCGATCTCGACTCTTTATAGATGGTAACAGGAGATTTCTCATCCATTTCGTTTTGGCCAATAAAAGTGACATTTATCATAAACTAACTTTACAAATTTACTTTTTCGCTCTTGGGTTGTGTGGTGTAGAGAGTAATTTTCCGCTCTTCCCTGCTTTCAGAATGATCCTTTTACAAGCTGCCCTACAAGATATCACCTTATTCAGATCAGATATAATGAATAATCGATTCGCAACCTCATATTCAGGTTTGTGTTCTGGCGCCGCTTTCATGAAATATGATGGTTTGAATTCAGAATCGTTCAATAGTTGAAGGAACTGCATAACCTCGATTGATATGGCAGGAAATGCAAAAAGAAAACCCACATTAACAGACTGGTCGCCTGTTTGAGAATCGGGTTTCACCGATGTGCTGATAAGCTTGCTCAAGATTTTGAGCATCTCTAACGAAAGAGGAACAGTGATTGAACGAAGAGCTCCGATAATTTCGGTTCTGATACTAGGTTTTTCAATCATTTCTACACACTCGGCTAAGTGTGTCACAACATAACGTCTGAACAATTTCCATGACGACCTCGCAACTTGTAGATTTGAGTTTGTTAACAATGAAAGTATTTGAATCGCTCTTTTTTCCGATTTAAAAAACGAGGCACCAATTTTGGTTTTCATTAAATTGGTAAATGCCCTTATCTCATATGTTAAAGGTAATGAATAAGCTGGATCTATATTCATGTAGGCAGTTAATATACCCTGTATTTTTGGGTATTCGCTTGCCCATGTGCCTGTTTTAGGCATTACTTTGGCAATCCTGCATTTTTCAATGAATCTTGTAAGTGAATATATAAAATATGTACTGGCAAAGCACTCAGGATCTGATAAACCTTGACTTACTGATGAAATGCTTGTCATTGCCCACTCGGTGTTTTCAGGTGTAACCTGTTTAAATTCTGATGGCTCAGTTTGCAATAGAGATGAATAGAGATTCAATATTAGGGGACAATTTACTGAAAAATCCTTAGGCCGGGCTTTGGTTAAGGCCGATAAAAAGAACAAAATAAGTTGTTTTTCAGAAATGATCTGAAAAAAGACTTGTTTAAAAAATATTATTGAACATTTGTATATACTATGTAAAAATTGAAGTGGATTTCCAAATCGTTTAACGAATGATTGAGTACGTGACGTATTATATTTTAAACATATTCGATACATAACCCAAACCATATATACATTGGTATCATTTAGTGATCGCTTAAACCAAGACTCAAATTTTTCACCAAAAAGATCAATAAAGCTATCAAACTGTTCTCTAAAAGCCATTGCTCTATAATTAAGATTCTTTGCCGATGATACTTCATTCATTTCTGATAGAATATTGGCACAATATAAAACAAGATCATATAATACAAATATTCTAAATCCATATTCAACAATGTTATAATCTTCATCATTTGTTAATGGTTTCATAAACATATTAAGGTATGGGTCAATAAAACTATGATTACTCAATGGCCTACATTTTCTTAAAACTTGGGCAATCGCATATACAATGGGAATATCAGAAAAAAATTCATTGATCTCAATATGATGAGATCCTTTTGTTATTTGGGCAATATACTGAAGGATTGATCTATGATAACATGAAGGGATGCTTTTGTATCCTTGTATGCACATTCTCATCAATGGGTGGAAGGTAATCACATTTGAAGAACCAGTTGGGGGTCTCCATATGCAATCAATTGGATTAGTTGTGCCAAATTCAATAATAGTTTTGGCTTCTTCGATAAAAATTTGTTCCTCAGTTCTGATAGCAAACTCATTCGTAAGAAATGAAACAATTCTCCCGTTTGGATCACTAATTGTTTGTTTTTGTATTCTAGAAAAAAACAAATTATCAGAATCAGACGATGAACTCTTAATCTCGATTGGAGGATAATCTTCAGATAAATTTTGCGGAACCAAATATGATGTCAACGAAGATGGATGAGGAATTGTGTAGTAAATTTCATGCATTCTCAACTGTTCTTTTGTTATACCAGACCAGTCCTTTGTTGCTTTAAAAAAGTCATTATAATCATCAAAAAACTGGGGAAGAGGAAATTGATTAACCATACATGATGCCCAAAGTGGAATAGGATACACAAACCCAATAATGGAAACCGGTTTCTTGTTAACATACTCATGAAACGTCGCCGCATGATCAATTTGGCTCTGCTTTATTACTACTTGATGCAATTCAATAATTTGGGAAGCTAATACTTTAACATTACAATTAAGTTGTATTTTCGTAGCAATTATTGGTCTCTTGGCAAATAATGAAACCGGAACTGGTAAAATCGTTTTAGAAAATACTTTTTTCGCCTCTTGAAACCATGAATTAACCGAAGCTTCAAAATCCCTAAAGCTATAATAATCTTCAGGAGTTGGAATCCTATTTAATGTATAATTCTGTGCCATTGATTTTTCCGCCTTCCAATAATAAAAATACATCTCCCCATTAAACTGTTCTGGTAATCGAATCACGTTGTCAACATTCTGGTTACTTGTTACAATATTTTTTTCTTCAATCATTTTTATATCGTACAAACAGTTTCTCCAAAATATTCCCTTATTTATTGTTTTTAGACCCGAATCTTGTATCAGATTCCTTAAATAATCAGGGAAAGGAAAAATTTTTAATGTTTTTACTGACTCTTCTATGTATTGGTGTTATTCCTTTCACTTCTATTGGATCTCACACATGGATATGTCCTGCTGATGGTTTGGTCGAAGTTTTAGTTGTAGCAGGAGGAGGAGGAGGTGGTGGAAAATTCTATTCTGGCGGTGGAGGTGCTGGAGGGGTTATTTATCATTCTAAATACCCAGTAGTATCCAAACAAGAATATAGCGTTGTGGTAGGAGCTGGTGGTTCTAGCGGTTCTCCTTCAGTTGCAGGATCAAATGGTGGAGATTCAAAATTCGATAATATTATTGCTAAAGGAGGAGGCGGAGGAGGAGTTTATGAAACTGTATCGTATCCTGGACTAAATGGTGGGTCTGGTGGCGGAGGATCTGGTGGATGTTGTGATGTGATCATTCAAGGTGGCCAAAGCAACCAAGGAAATACATGTGGGGGATTATTCTTTGGATCTCCAGGGGGTCAAGGCAATGTCCAGCCCGATCCTGGATCGAATGGAGGCAAAGGAGGAGGTGGAGGCGGCGCAGGTGGTTATGGGGAGAGTCCATTATCTAGTGCTACATGCGCAGGAAAAGGTGGTAATGGCATTAATATAACACAGTATTTCGGTATTGGGTTTGGCGTTGATGGGTTTCTTGCTGCTGGAGGTGGTGGAGGCGCACTTAAACAGTGTAGTGGTTTAGGAGGTAAAGGAGGTGGAGGAAATGGTGGTTATGGTACTTCTAATGGATCTAATGCCATTGATTTCACAGGAAGTGGGGGCGGAGGAGGATCACATGGATCTTCGTATGGAGGAAAAGGAGCATCTGGGATTGTTATCATCAAATATACCAATACAATGTCAATTCCACAAAAATCACTCTTTATTAACTTGGTTCATCTTTTACATGCCTTTTTGATATGACTTCAATGTCCAATCGGAATATTACCACCCTCTCATGTTTTTTTGATGATCTTCAAAAGAGAAGTGAAATATTGGATAAAAACTTCATTAATTGTTGTTATCCTTTGTCCATAATGCCCCAGCTCTATCTTTTAAATAGTTCTTTCATTTTTTACCCTCCTATTCCTGATCCAGTGGGGTGTAAAATAAGACCTCCCGGCTGTCTCCTTGACCTACAACTGAAACCAGTGAAAACTTGGCACATATTTGGAACATTCTATATTATCGTATTATAGGGATAAAATATGAAACATACATTTCCACAAACATTTTATTTGAAAATCTGGATTTTTTAAAAAATGTCTTTCAAATCAAAATTAGAATCTTTTTTGATGCGGTCATCAAGTTTAGCTGATTCGGGAATCAAAAGAAACAAATTGGGTAGCCAATTCTTTAGATTATTGAACTCCTATTCATTTGGTTATCGAAAAGCATCTTATTCATCAATATTATTTAGTACTATAGTTATAACAGCCCTTATTATTAAATTATCACCATATTCATGTTTAGGAAAAGCTAAGTTTTATGAATTAAAACAACACATATCACAAATAAAACATGTAGCCATGTTTTTGAAAATTCCCAAATATTACCTGTTTGAACCTAAATTGTGGTTGAATTATAATAATATTATTGTGGGTGTTGGTTGGGAGTGTGTAAGTGAAAGTTTAGATCAAGGAAGGTCTTATATTGATAAAAATATCAGTATTTCAAATTGTTTCTTCTCAAGAATTTCAGCGTTTTCTGGAAATGGGGGTGTAATATTTATTTCAGGTGGTTCTTACTCAATGAATATTCATTACTCAATGTTCTATAATTGTGTTTGTTCAATTTTGGGAGGGGCAATATACTTCAATTCTCTTAATTCAAGTCTCAGAATGATATGTGCTCATAGATGCTCTGGTGGAGCTTCTTCCTATTTTTCTGGCCATTTTGCATATCTTGCTGCTTTTAATGAGAACCAAGTAGAGTATCTATCAATATTATATTGCTCTCATACTAAATCTGGGTATTATCCTATTGTGTTAATATCAGGTGATCAGAGATTTGACAATACAAACAGTTCAATGAACAGTGCTTATCAAGGTTCTGGTATTGGTATTCGATCTTCGTCTATATTCACCAGCTCATGCTGTACTTTCTCAAACAACAAGGTAGATTATTATGGTTGTATACACTTCGATGACGATATTTCTTCAGGAGTAATGTCTTATACTAACATAGTTCATAACAACAGTCCATCTTTGGGAGTTGTATATACCGAAGGAACAATACAGATGATGTATTGCATATTCCAAAATAATCAAAACACTCTATTCTGTGTATGGTCAGGTTCTCTAAAAGTGTCAGATTCCTTCATATCTCACTCTGGATCATTCTCTACTAGATTAGCAGTATCAACATCGAATAATAATTCATTCACTAATAGAATCACTTATCAATTACAATTCTTCAATTCTCTTCATTGTAATGCTGATATTCCATTGCCTACACCTCTGAGTACAATTGAACAAACACTCTTAGAATCTCCATTACCAACGCTGGAAATAACAGAAATCAATACACCCCATCTTACTCCATACCGATCATTTGGAGAACCAGAACCTCCTCAGACTCTCTTTCCAGAACATACCCCTCATCAATCTCTCTTCCCAATACATACTCCATATCATACTCAGAATCCTGAAAGAACAAATCAAAGATCATTTCCTGTCGATTTTATTGAAAGAACACCATCAATTTCAAATGAGCAATCGAACAATATTCTTAACGAAAACATGTCAAATTCATTACTCTTGTATTCAACTGTTGGTATGTTTATGATCATTGTTGTTATGATATTGTACAATATTAGAAGTCAAAGGAATCAAAATCATAATAATAGTATATCTTCTTCTTCATCATTTGAAAAGGAGAAGAAACACAAGGCCGAAGAGAATAGCAAGAAAGAGAAGTATAATGGTAATGATTGTGAAAATGATAGTAAGAGAGATCATAAAATTAATCACCATCATGATTATGTCTCTAGTCCATATGTCTTCTGATAATAGTAAAATAGAATTACAATTTTGAATTATGGTTGAATGATTATGAGTTTATTTTCGATGTTGATAAAGTTTGTGAAAGTGAAAATATTGATCAAGGAAGGACTTATATATATTAACATTTGGATAATCTTGAATTTGCTGTATAATACATGTTAATGGTGGCTTCTTCCTCAATGATCATCAATACTTCAATGTCCAATTAATTCATTTACCGCATGTACTTGAAGAAAAAAATTTCTCTTTTTCTAATTCTTGCTCTGTTACACTTTGTAATATTAAAAAACTTATCATGAGTAAGTGTGTCACCCAACAATCACTGAAAGGGTATTTTTGAAAACTTTATTCATAAAAAGTGCCATATCTAGACCAATGTCTTCATCAGAGTCAATACAAAAATACTGTTTAAGCCCAGATTTGCTAAATTCTGCGAAACAGATTCTTAAAATCGTTAAAGATAAGCAAGAAACATTCAAAACTTTTGTAAACTCGATAGCTACTCTTCTCTCAAGTGATACAGGAGGTTTGAGGCCCAATTACTGTTCTGTATTCACCTATGTTCTTAGAAATTGCCCTTCATCAACATCTGCTTCGGAGCTTATTGAAAGTATTAGAACCTATGTTCCTGACACTGGAAGTAATTCTGAGAGAAATAATAATACCATCGCCTATATTTTATGTTTAGCATGCGTGAATCATGCAGGGTTGCTTCGAAATAATTTCCAAGTGCTAGTCAGGTATGTTCAAGTTCTTTTTGATATGTCACATAAGTATCAATCTTTTAGGTTAATATGCTACAAAACAATTGTTGACATTTCCAAAAATAATATTCATGATAGTGATTCTTTTATAGATTTGGTATTCCCCATTATTCAAGGGGTTGATGCTGTATCTCCAAAAAATCCTGATGATCTTTATCTTTGGACAGCACTATACCATTCTTTTCAAAGCATTAATGTTTCTCCAATAATGCAGTGCCCATTAACAATTGATTTTTTCCAAACTTATGAAAAGGTTTTATTTGAGACTGCAGATTATCGGCCAAGTGTTCATTCTATTTGGACACTTTTAGGGGATATTGATCATAATGCTTTGATTAATCTTATGACAGAGAGTTTTCAACCATATTTTAATCAGTATCGATCTTTTATTGCATATTCATCTGTTGTTGCAATTCCACATTTTACAGATAAAGAACTCATTGATTATTTGAATAATCAAAACTTATTACTTACTTCTTTGCGCTATAGACCCGAAGAATTGATCATTCCTTCATTAACTTCTAAAATTAACCAGCTTATTGATACTGGTATCGATACTAGACATCAAATAATCAAAGGTTTACTATCTCTTAAGGGTCAGCATTCTTTTACCGCTCAAATTATCAATAATCATTGCAGTTCTTTATCAGATGATCAAACATTGTCTCTTTTAGAAGTTTTAAAGGACACTCCATTTTCCGCATATATGCAATTACTTTGGATTCAAAAGAGCAGAATCAATATTAAAGACTATTCAATACTCCCCCGCATAGCAGAAATAGCTGCACAGGTTGCAACATCAGACGAAGAAAAGGCTGAGTTATCTAGATTTATTGGTCTGAATATTGTTCGACTAACATCTTCTGGTCATACATGGTTTTATTTGTTTTCTGGTGTTGATATTCCAATTCAAAGTAATCCTCAATCATTCAATGAACTTTTTGTTTCATCTAATCAGTTTGTACAAGGTGTCAATAAGGTTAATGAGCTACTAAATATTGCACATAGATATAAAGAGTGTGAGCCATCAATACAATCAATTACAGAAAGATGTAAAGAAATGCTTAATTCAACCTATGAACATGTTCACGCTATGTCAAAAATAATGATCAAAAGAGCACTTCCATATTTGGATGAGAAGAGTGCTATGGCTGTTGTCAATGACATCGATTTCTTAACATATGCTATCAAATCCCCTACATTATGCACAATTGCATTGACACAATTTGTCGAAAATGCAGATAATTTACCCAAGGAGTTTTGGAAATCATATGATAAATCAGCTCCAATTTCTATTCCAATTTCTCATGAAGATGCTCTTAGGCTTGCACCTGATATTGTAGCAAAGTGCAATGGAAACTCAAAACATGGCATTCAAGAAAGCGTAGCAATGGCACTAATTTCTATGTTAGATGACGACGAACAACAAGAATTAGTTAGGAATCACGTCAAAAAAGTATTAACAACTAACATGATCAAAGGAATTCAAGTAATTTCCAAGCTTATTAAAACATCAGCACAAACATCCTATGATGTGTTGTCTCTTATCACAAGCCTTGCACCTTCAGTCAACAAACCCAGCCAAATTGATATATTGAGAGACTGGATATCAGAATGCTGCGATACAAATGAAATACCGCTTGATGTTGTAACAGACGCAGTTTTTGCTGCTATCAATTATCCATGTGATTCCACTGCTTCAGGCAAAAAGAAAATCGAAAAAGCCCTCAAATGGGCTCAAAAATTGATCAATAAGCTTGAAAGAGATGTCCCAAGAACCAAATTTGCATCATTAACAGAAAAAGTTGTCGCTACAGGCTCAAGAAATGCTGCTAATATGATCAGACAACTCTCAAGCCCCAAGTAATAAAGATCTTAATAGAAGTTAAATTGTTATGACTGCTGTTATTAAGCATGAAGATGATAGTAAAATAAGGGAGTTAATAAATGGATCAGTTCCAAAAGTATATTCAGAAGATGATGATTCTCGATGTTTTGATGTTCATCCTCCTGATTCAGCATCGAGTTCCAATCCCAGATTATCCCAACTGAACTCAGAATACAATAATGACTATGACAATATCCCGTTTTCTTCTCGGCCTATTTTTGATCAAACGCGTAAGTTTTATCTGAGAAAGTCTCATTTGCAGGATCAGGTTGACCAAAGTGTTGTTTTGATCAAGTCTGTTTCTGAAAAAATTAATGCATTCGAGCAACTACAGGCTCTAAAATCTATTGCGATACATCAGGAGTTTGAGGAGAATTTTTTGACTCCAATTCAAAACCGAATTAAGAATAGTCTTGGAAACGAGAGATATTTGAAGTTTTTAAAGAAAAAAAACAATTCAATAGCTGAATTGGATGAGGATCCCACTCCAATTCATTCATCAAGGATTCCAAAAAAGTTGGAATCTGTTCATTTCTCAATAAATGGTATTCAGGATCCTATTTCCAGATTTGCGATGAAGAAAAGAAAAGAACAAGATTTAATTGATTTTCTTGACGAAGCAAATCATTGTCCGCCAAAAAAGAAGAAACCCGAAACAGACAAAACACTGGACTACCGATTCTACAGACTACAAAGCCAAACCAGGTTTTTTGGATCTGAGGAACCCCCAAACACCGGAAGAAAATATTTCACTTCGAAAAACGCATCAAATGCAATGAAAGTCGCAATTGATACATTTGTGTAGTGTAGGATACAAATCCAGTTGCTTATTCCATGTTTGGAGTAGTATTTTGTTATTGAAGAACCTTCCCTCACTGGTCCAAATCATGATCTCTGTTCTAAGTGAACATAACAAATCATCGATTCTTTGAGATAACAATTTTCCGGAAAGCCTTTTTCTGTGGCTCATTTCATAGTTCTCTAATTGCGAATGTAAAAACCGAATCATTTCTTTTTTGGAAATAATACTTATTCTCTTATGAGAGATAATGTTTTGAATCTCATTAAACTCATGGTCTTTATGAGCACATTTATAAACAAATGAATCGGCATAATTCTTCAATGATTTCATGTTATTCTGCAAAACATCAATTTCATTATGGTAAAACCCAATTCTTGATTTAGTGTACTCAATTTCCCTTAAGTATTTCTGATTTTCATATTCTACCAATTCTAACTCATTCTCCAATATGTCTGAATTCTCGTCAAATAATGGTTTCTCTTCATAAAACTTTTTTTTCTGAATTTCATTTAAAAGATTATCCAACTCTCTTTGGCATCTTTGTAATTTTTTATTTTTTGATTCTTCGAAAATCTGAACCTTTTTCTCTGATCTAGATAATGAAACTTCATTTGATAGTAATAAATCAGCATCAGCTTCTGCTATTGAAATTTTTGTGCCGAACTGGTCCAATTTGGTTTTCAATTCAGCTTCATTTTTAACATTTAAATCATGCTGAGTTAATACTTTATCCATAAATATTCTTATATGCAACTTTTTCTTCCGTAATAAATCCAATGTTTTTTTCTTCTTCATATATTGGTTTTCATAGAGCTTTCTACATTCGTCTAATCTTATGTGGTATTGCATAATTGATTCTTCAATCTCGCCGAATTCTAATTGCTTCATCGAAATTTTGTGATCCAGATATGCCATTTTTGCACTATAATCTATTGTGCCTGTATCATTGATCCTTTCATTCAAATCACTAATCCTATTCTTTTTCATTTGGATACTTTCTTGATAATGGCCAATTTTCTTATCAATATTTTCTTTAGAAAGCTTGCAATCGTCAATTTGTTTAATAATCTCGATATTCTCACTCTGATATCTGTTGATTTTTTCATTTCGATGAGTTAAAATGTTCTGGTTCAGTATTTCTTGTTTCTTATTTCTTAAATTCATAACAATCTGATTAAAATGCTTTATATTAGCCTTAATTTCATTTTCTGTGTCTTTAATCAGCAGACTATCATATATACATTTATACACCTTACACTGTATGTTTTTGATCTCAGCCATTTCAATGGTATTTTTTATTTTTTCGCTATAATTCTTGAAAATAACAGAATATTTATCGATTTTTTGATCTAAATCAAATAAATTATTGTGTTCTTTTTCAATCAGCCCATCTATTCGCTCAATTTCTTTGCACATTTGTTGACACATTTTATTTAGAGTATTTGTTTTTTCTACTAATTTGCGAACCCTATTTTTCAAAAGCTTTTCCCGATTCTTTATCTCATGCTGGTTTTTACCCAAATAAGACGAAACTTGCTTTAGTTGAGATTCCCGAAGGCTGTTGTCGTTCGACTTCTGCTCATAAACACGATGGGTCTCGTTCAAAAAGGTGTTAATATCAAGATTCTCTGTTGACTTCATGGACGTTTAAAAAATCCCAATGTAAACTAACGATTTACCCCACTGTAGCGATCAGACATTTGACACTAATCTTATGACTCAGGCAATCGATCTCAAGATCGTAATTCTTGGTGCTGCAAATGTTGGCAAGACATCGATAAATCATAGGTATTGCAGCCATGCTTTTCAACCAGACACATTGTCGACAGTTGGTGCTGGTTTTTTCACACATTGTATTGAAATGGAAGATAAAAAAATAACTCTTCTCCTATGGGATACAGCCGGTGAGGAAAGATTTCGTTCTGTTGCTCCTTCCTTAATACGAGGATCAAACGGATTAATACTAGTCTATGATGTTACCATTCCTTCAACATTTGATGAACTAAGCTTATACTATGAGATGTTTCTCGATACAGTATCAGTGGATATGAATTCTGACTTACCAATACTTCTTCTTGGTAACAAAATGGACAAAGATGATATGAAAGTCGATAAAGCAGAAATTGAGCAGTGGGCAAAAAAAAATCGTATTCCTCACAATTATTTTGTGTCTGCAAAAACTGGCCTCAACGTTGATGAAGCAATGACAGCTTTAATCAAAACCCTTATTACTCCTACAAAAATTCCAGAGATCCCCACTCTCCATTTAATTGCAACGCCTGTTGAGAAGTCTAAGTGTTGTTAAAATTTACAAAATTTATTTATGAATGAGTTTTCTCTGAGAATTTCTGGTGTTTGTTCTCAGATTTTTCTGCTTAAAAAACACGAACTGTCTTCTTTCATACACTGTTCGAAAATCAACTCCTTAATTCAGGCATTTAAGATAGTTCCTGATTGTATTTTATCTAAATTTGAAAAGGGTACAGGCAGTTACGAATTGAGGTTTCTAGATGCTGCGATTGGTATTATTGATTCTGTTGATCATCTGATACAATTGTGTATACAATGCAAACGAGAAGCTTGTGTACAGTTTTTATTATCAACGTCAACACAATATGTTTTCGAGCAATTTCTTTCGATTAGACAAGAAACAATAAAAAATTTGAAAACACTCTGCTTGGATAAATGCACAGAAGGGTTTACGCTGACTCCTGATATACTCCTTTCTCAGGATCAAATTGATCTTAAGAGAATAGCTGGATTTCTACAGAATTTGCTTAGCCAACATGAATTAAAGAGTAGAGATGATGTTGTTAAGAAGATTAATGAAAGATTTGAGTCAATCAAGCGAAAAGGAATATCAATAGAGCAATCGGAAGAGGCGTTTATATCATTGCCTTCTTTACCAGCTGAATTAAATCTTGTTCTCGATCATGAGCAAATTCAATATGGCGGAGAAATTGGTAGAGGTTGTTCGGGAAGGGTTTTTTCTGGGAAAATAACAGGGAGAAATGAGACAGTTGCAATCAAGGTTCTTCATCAAAAAGAGCTGAAATCTATTCAGATGAATTATCTGAGAACAGAAATTTTTACTCTTTCTACTCTTTCTCATCCCTCAATTTTGAAACTATTAGGGTATACAAATGAGCCCCCCTTCTGTCTTGTTACTGAGTATTTATCGAATGGTTCATTATCAATGTTCCTTAAAAACCGAGGAGAAGAATTATCACCTACTGATAGAACAGCAATTGCTATTGATGTTGCAAGGGGAATGTCATATATTCACGAAAGAAATATTATTCACCGTGATTTGAAGAGCTTGAATATTCTTCTTGACGATAAGAATAGAGCAAGGATTTGTGATTTTGGACTTGTAAGACTGAAGTCTTTTTCTACAATGACAGGTCAGGTTGGAACCCCTCAGTGGATGGCGCCAGAAGTAATGATGTCCTCACATTCCTATGATTCTAAGGTGGATGTTTTTTCTTTTGGAGTAGTTTTATGGGAGTTATTAACAGGGAAAATGCCCTACTCAGAATACAGTGTTTTTCAGATTCCTATCCTTGTTGTCCAAGATAATATTCGACCGGTTATTCCAGAGGGGACTCCTGATGAATTATCCACCCTTATTTCTGCATGTTGGTCTTCCGACCCGTCAAAAAGACCCACGTTTGAGCAGATTAACCATTTATTTAACAATGGAAAGTATCATTTTCCAGGTACAAATGAAGATCTTCTATGGGAGATGGTTGGCGGAAAAAAAAGGAAATCAATCTCAATTAGTGATCCAGTGTTTATCAATATGGAATCGCAATTAGTACAATCGATACCGAAAGATATTCACAAATTGAAAAGACAACCACATGGAATTATCGACCGACTTTTATCAAAGCTTAATGATTCTGTTCAAACTCAGAACTTTGCTTTGCTTGAGAAATCTCTAAATGATTTGAAATCATACCATAAAAGCAATTTATTATCATCAACAAACCCCATATTGATTAAAGAATTGATGAGACTCACTGAAATGACAAATGCCGAGTCAAGGGCACTATTAATGAAATGTTTTCAGGAATTGCTTACTTGCAAAGATATATGTGAAAAATTCTGGATAAACTCTGGAATGTCATTTTTGTTAAAAATAATGAATGATCATACTCCCTCTGTCGCTTTATCCGTTATTAGTATTATTGATGATAATCTTGAGGAGAATCTAATTAATGTTGATATGTTAAAATCAATTTTAGCCTATTCTGATTCGCTTGATATTTATGTCAGATCTAAAGCATCTGATATATTATGCAGAATGATTGAATTGCGATTTGATTTTATTTGTTCTATGCCATATTTTTTGTATCATTTATTGATTTATCCAATCAAAGGAATTCAAAGGAAATCATTGTTATTATTAATGAATTGTGCCAGCGAAGTTATCCATAATATATCTGTTTTCCCTGATATGGTTCTTGATCAATTATTATGGATTCATGAAAATAGTGATAATGAAATCCAAAAGATTGTAATTCAATGTATTGTTACATCATCAAAATTCATCAATGTTCAAAACGATATGCCATCAACTTTTTGGGCCAAAGCAATTAAAGATTATTTATTAAATGAACCAATATTTGTTGCGTTTTCTCGATATTTGCCCTCATCATGTAAAGAAATGATACATTCAATTATTAAAGTTTCTTGTATATATTCTAGCGCACTTGAGATTCTTGTGAGTGTTACAAAGCTCCACAAATGTGCCGTTTGTGCCATTCCCCTCATACCAGTGAAGAATACTCATGATTATGCATTAATGCTCAAGTTCTATATGAATTTATCATCGATTAATGGCTCTGAATTGATTATTGGAGAAGAAAGTGAGTTCTATATTGTGTGCATGGAAAATATTAAGTCCGAAAACCAAAGAGCAGTCTGCGAACTAATTAGATATGCTGGATTAAACCCTGTCCTTTTGGAAAGCAGCGGGTTGATACTGAATATTACTCAAATTGTATTGTCTTCGAGATCATCTGATGAATTGTGGAATATGCTCTCAGTTATATACACAATCAGCCAAGAGAGATATTTTTCTTGTTTCAATGATCTTCATCAAAAACTAGAAGAATTAATACTTCAAGATGATCTGAAGCTAAAGAGAGCTTCGTTTTTATGCTGTTCAAATTTCCTCAAATATACAGATCTTTCATTCAAACAAGACCTCCTTCAACTTGCTGCCTCTTTCATATACTCTGATCAGTTCTCTGTACAACAAGCATGCATCAGAATTGCAGAAAAAATAGATACCCCAATTGCCCGAATTTCCGAAATTATCCAATCATTTAATGCCTGCTTCAAGCAGGCAGATTCAACAATCAGCTTCCGGAGTTTGTTAGAAAGAATAGAGAAATTGTAAATTATTTAAATTAATCATTTTACGTGATAAACTTAACAAAAATTGCAACCAACTAATTTGAGAGTATCGACCCAAAATTGGTCAATGACTGAAGAAAATGTCGATCTTATGCCTCTAGTTAATGAGCAACTCCCAATACTTTTATCGCAACCATTTGATTCCGCAATTGAAGGGATGCACATTCTTGAAAGACGCACGAGAATTGCTAAAGACGATAACGCAAATGCTGAAGTTTGTACATCTATCGTAAATCTTTGTATTAAGGCGAGCAAATGGAGTGATTTGGCGAACAATGTTTCAATCCTTGCCAAGAGAAAAGGTTATTCGAGAAAATCCGTGACACTTATTGTTCATCTTTCGATGGATGCAATGGAATCGGTTTTTGATCATGAAACAAAGATAATGCTTGTAAAATGCTTGAGAGAAGTAACTGAAGGTAAAATATTCGTTGAAGTTGAAAGGGCTAGGCTCACATCAATTTTAGTTGATCATCATGAGAACCTCGGGGAAATGGATGAGGCTATGCGTCTTTTAGAAGAATTGAGATTGGAAATACTTACAACCATGGAAGAGAAAGAGAGAGTATCTCTTATGCTTCATCAATTCAAGCTTTCTTTGAGTCTTAAAGATTCCCTGAGAGCTTCTCTTTGTTCCGAGAAAATCAGAGATCAGCGCCTCCAGGATAACGAGTTGAAGCTTCAGTTTTTGGAGTTACTTATTCAGTATAATGAAGAATTTACTCAAGATTTCCTTGAAATGGCTCAATCTCATTATGAAGTATACAAGATTAACAACAACAGTGAATCTTTAATGCAAGCAATAATATGTGCTGTTTTAGCACCACATAATGAAAAACAACTTCGTTTTTGCAATGAACTTCAAGGATTGAGAGATTTAGTATTGATGCCAGAGGCTAGGACCCTGCTGGCTGTATTCATGGGTCGTGATCTTGTTCCATATCCTGATTTCGAAACACGTTTTGGAAGTATTATTCGTCAAGATCGCCAACCAACAATGAGAAAGCGAGTTATTGAACACGGTCTCCGTATTGCTTCAATGTATTACACAAAGATCCGTATTGAAAGGCTTGCTGAACTTGTTCAGCTTTCAGTAGAAGAACTTGAAGAAAGAATCATTGATTTAGTGTTTTCTGAACAATTCTATGCTAGAATAGATAGACCAAAGGGTATTGTAACGTTTAAGAAGCAAAAGAAGGTTTCAGAAGTTGCAGATGAATTCTCACAGAATATTTCCAAGCTTTGCAGATTAGTAGATCATGCACATTCCTTAATAGAGAAGGAGAGACAATGCATTCACCGAGTTAAAGTGAATTAATTTAAAATTCGATTATTTCCATTGATTTATTACAATTTTTTTTGATATTGATACAAGAATTCCGAAACAAAGTACAAATCCCAAGCAATTATGACTATCATAATGTGATACCATTCGATCTTCAAATCAGGAACAGGCACAACGTAAAATCCTTTAACAACAGAATAGTTCCCATACATTTCAAGTGCATTTTTAATGCTAGATCCGGGAATTTCCGGAAATGTTTTGCGGATTTTCTCCATTGACCAAACCCGTTTTCTAGACACATAATTATGAATCATTTCATGATATTTCGGCAATTTCTCCGCATATTCTCCAGATTTCACACACAAATTTCCAATATGTGTATAATTCTGATCACAAACAAACTCTTTTTCGCTGCAAGTCGAATGCTTCGGACACCTCTTGCAAAAAACAGAAAATGGACTAACACAGTACGAATCAACATGAAAAACGCTGACAATATAATAACTAAGCACAAAAGAAACAAAAAAACAGGGCTTCCGAGCACCCAAAAAAAATCTCTGAAACCTAGTGCGCCTAACAACACGAAAAGGCATCGGAGAAGCACTTCTAGACCGACTACCCTCTATCCCAGCTGTCCCGTCCATAAACTCTGTACGTTATGTATCAAACCACCCTTCATATCACCTGGTCTAAAAAAAGCGGTTTAATTCAAAAAATGGAGAAACGGTTAACTTTATCATTTCTCAATGCCCCAAAACTTGAAGCTTGTTGTAGTCGGAGATGGAGCTGTTGGAAAGACCTGTCTTCTTTGGAGCTATGCCAAAAACGAAATTCCACCAGAGTATGTTCCTACTGTATTTGATAATTATGTTGTTCACGTTCAGGTTAACGGAGATGATGTTCATCTCCAATTATGGGATACTGCTGGTCAAGAAGAGTTAGAGAATATTAGAATTTTGTCTTATACAAATACCAATGTCTTTTTGTTGTGTTTCAGCGTCATCGAGCCCAATTCATATGATAACATTCAGACCATTTGGCTGAAGGAGTTAAGGAAGCACGTTGAAAAACCTGTTTTTATTTTGGTTGGAACAAAGACTGACCTTCGCCAGGATGAAGCAACCCTTCAATCCCTTTCCCAACAAGGAAAGTCCCCAATTACCCCAGAAAAGGGAAGACAACTTGCAGAAGAAATAAAGGCCGCTGGTTATGTTGAGTGCTCGGCTCTCAAGCAAGTCGGCGTGAAGGATGTGTTTGATTTGGCTATGACTACAGCCCTCAAGCCAAAGAAAAAGACCGGTTGCGAGCTCATTTAAAGGAACGTAAATCATTCAACATCAGTTTTTTTACTGTTTTCTCTGAAAAAGTGGTAACGATTCGTAAACTGGAAGTAAATCGAGTTCCCCTTTGATCAGCTTCCATCATCTTACAAAATGAGGTTTTTTCACAAACAATAATTATTGTTTTGGAGAAAAGCTAAAACACTCGAATGGTACTAAATATCATTGTAGTCCTCTAATTGACATCCATGAAAAATTAACATTTTGGTACTTTTTTTCACAATTCAATTTTTTTTTCAAAATATTTGTTCACTTACACCTAACGAATATTTCTTATCTCAATTTTCATAATAAGTTTAAACCGTTTAAAACATAAATAATTCAAATCCAACAATAATTCAATATTCAAATTGGGCCATAGAAATGGAAGACTCCAATTCTTTTACTTCAACCCATAGATTATCCACTTGTAAAATTCGGATAAATATACCAGAAGATCCACATGGAGTTAGAATAATGGATGAGAACCTAGTGAATTTGACAATTTTGTCAGGTTTTGTTGTGAAAGATTTCCCAAATCATTCATATGACAATTGGAACTACTTTGTTGTTGGTTTATTATAAATTTTTTGAATTTCTTCAAAGTTTCGTGAGTATTTCCTCTATTTGGTTTTTGGGGATCAAAATGGTTCTTTTGTCCCAAACATTAAAAAACACAAATAATCATCATATTTTCTCAAAAAAAGGACTCAAAACCACCAAAAAACAAAACAAATTAATCGGACAAAAAGTTTCTTCATTTAACTTTTCAACCATTTCTATGCTTTTTTTTGCATTATTTATTGAAATGATTCGTTGCTCTTTTGAAGGATTAAATAAACAACCCATATCAGAACTAAAAACTATATCCAATTTTAATATAAAAGTAATTGATTCAAGATTTGTTCATTTATTAAACAATGGTATTATTTGGTATGTTGGTTTTGGTTGTGAAAGTGAAAATCTCGATAAAGGAAGATCTTATGTGAATGTTGAAATTTTCATTTCTGATTGTTTCTTCTCAAGATATTCTTTATTCTCTGATAAAGGTGGTGTGATATATGTGGATAACTTTATAAGTTCAATGAATATTTATTGCTCAATGTTCTATAACTGTGCTAGTTCCAATAGAGGAGGTGCAATTTGTTTCAATGAACAAGGCTAATCAGGCTTCTGGTTTTTATGTCTCTTCTATGTCTTCATTTACAAGCTCGCACTGCACTTTTTCAAACAACTTGTATCAAATTTCATTTGAATAAACTTATCATCAGACTCACGAACACTAACAATGTTTTATTAAATCATTGTTCATAACAATAGTCCATTGAATTATGATATTGTATATGCTGAAGGAGTGGGATCGAAAAAGATGCTTTATTGCATTTTCCAGAACAATCAAAACATTCTATTCTATATATTTTCAGGTTCTCTTGAATTATCTCATTCTTTCATAGATCATTCTGAATTATCCTTCTCTACAGCAGCATCAGTGTTAAGTTAACACTGTTAACAGAAACAAATAATTCATTTTTATATAGAATTACTTTTCAGATCTTATTCTTCAAATCTCTTCATTGTAATGCGGATATTCCTATTCCTCAGAGAACATTTGATCAATCTCCAATGATGTCATTGCTAGAAACAATCAGCAGATCAAATAAAGAAACTCTGATAATGACATTAGAGAAAACAATTGATCGAACATATCGGAATTCTCCTTTGAACACCCTTGGAGATACTCCAATGAATACTCTTAAAGAGACTCCAATGTATACTATTGAAGACACTCCTTTGAGCACTCTTCAAAATACTCATATTAATAATAACTCAAGTGAAAATCCAATAAGAGTCATTTTGGTTTCTCTTTCAATAATTATTCTAATAATATGTCTAGTATATTCATTTAGCCTAATCCAAAATATTAATTATGAAAACTCAAATGTTTCTAGTTCAAAATCAGATGGATATTCTTCAACACCATTCTAAATTTCGGATAAAGTTCAAATAAAACATTGAATTTTGTTATCTTTTCCTTCCCAAAAATTGAACATAATTGAAACTAAAATTCAATTGCATTCAATAAAAATTTTATCAATTTTCATTTGATTATAAGAAAAGAACATTTTTTCTGAACTTCATTTCAAAAAGTTGAGGATTTGTTCTCTGAATTTGACATTTTTTCTTAAGTAAGCTTATCGTTGATGAAACAGTATTGGATGAATTGTGATAACCATTGTCCAAAAAATTAATTCTCAATTTTTCTAATAAACCATTCAATAAATTGTTAATGAGAATTATTCAAAAAAATTATTCAAAACCACTTGGCTGTTCTGGATGACCAATTGCATCTTTGCAAACATGACTGTTCGAATTTTCGCAAATCTCAATAATATAGCGCTTTTACATTATATTTATAGATTATTCTTCCATCCTGAAGGAGAAACCTTTGAGAATCATGAAAAAGTATCAAATAGAAAAAGATCCACCATCAAAATTGGTTTATTTTTGATGATTATTATTGAATTGTCGACCATTATATTAGTTTGCTCTAATGAGAAATCAAATGAACCTAATCAAAGTACATCAGATAAATTCACAATTTCCAATGGGTTGAAAAAGTCCAAAATTCCAACGTCAGCACCTCAATTGTTCAATAATTATATCATATGGTCTGCTGGCATCGGGTGTGAAAGCGAAAATATTGCTCTAGGAAGATCATATACGCATATGAATATCAATATAACTGACTGTTTTTTCTCAAGAACATCAGTTTTCACTGGAAGCGGTGGGGTGATATATGTTAGTGGTTCACCTTACTCAATGAGTGTTAATTTCTCGATTTTCTACAAATGTGTTTGTTCTTCTCAAGGAGGAGCAATATTTTTCAACTCAATTAATTCATATCTCAGAAATATATGTGCTAATAATTGCTCAGCCTCCGCTGGAGATCATTTTGCTTATCTTATTAATTCACAAATTAATCAAGTGGAGTTTCTATCAGTATCAAAATGTTCTCATACTACTTCTGGAAACTATCCTATGGTCTTAGAAATGGGTAACCTGAGAGTTGATAACACAAATAGTTCCAATAATAATGCTGAACAAATTTCTGGATTTGGTATACAATCTCCACTCTCATTCACAAGCTCACACTGCACCTTGGCAAACAATAATGTGTCTAGTGTTATTTGTATATACTTACATTCAACCTCAGGAACAATATCAATGTCATTTACTAACATCATTCAAAACAACAGTCCATCCTATGGAGTTATATATGCATATGGAGCAGGATTAAGAAAAATGATGTATTGCATATTCCACAATAATCAAGACACTCTATTCTTTTTAGAATCAGGTTCTCTTGAAGTGTCTCATTCTTTCATAGATCACTCTGGATCATTCTCTACTTCAAATGCAGTGTCTACACTAACAAATAATACATTTTCATATAGTATGACTTATCAAATTCAATTCTTCGATTCTCTTGATTGTAATGCTGATATGAAAAGTATTGATAGAACAATAGAACAATCTCCAATGAGAACAAATGATAGTTCTAATGATAGTGAATACCTTTTCATATATTTAATGGTTTGTTTATTGATTATTTTTTTAGTGATAATTATTTACTATTATGTTTTCATTCAGTATCAGAAGAAGGATGATGATTCTAAATCTTCATCATCATTAAAAATAGGACAAAATCAAGATGAGAACGAAATTAATGAGTAGTAAAGTCCCTATTTTTACTGTATTTAATCTTGGATTGAATTTTTAATCAAGATAAGGAACAATTTGATGTTAAGATTGATATCAATGAAAATTCATCAACAAAAAATAATTCATGACATTTTTATAATGTCTGTTTTGAAGAGACAACCTTTTTAAAAATACAAAAAAGAAAAATTGTTTCAGAGTAGTCAAAACCTTACCATTGTTATAATCCTTTGAACAAACATCATCATTGGAATGAAATCAGTAGGACTGTTAGTTGCATTATTAATGGATAAATGACTTGTTCCTCACTGCATTCTTTATTCTACAACCCAAAAAATATTCCTTCAAAATGAATGTCTTTGGTTTCAGCCTTTATCAGTTTTGGTTTCCATGATTTCTTACTTTCATGGCTCCAAAAATCATATTCTGTTAATAGTTCATGTTTTCCCTTCATATACTTTTTATTTGAACTTCAATTAGCGCCTAATTCAAGATCTTTTTTATCTGTTTATACTGAATATCTCAAAAGAAACAGGAAATTTGATGACTCCATCAAGATGAAACGTTGGAAAATTATCGAATTCGACAATGGAATAGAACATCGAAACTCACCAATCATAAAGAAAACAGTACATAAAGATGGTGGAATTACTTTTTTAAAAATGGCAAATTGCATTATTAAGATTCCAATCATTATAAATAGATCGAAAAACCAGTGAGACTTCAAAGAAAACGTAAGCTCTCACTATAAACAGCGATGACACACTATAACGACCGTTTTCATGTCAAATAGATAACTATTTTCATTCAGACAATAAGTCCTTAATAGAGATAAAAATATAAGAAATACACGATTTTCATCAGCTCAACAGGACACATAAACAAATTAAAAACCCAAATCGGTCATTTCAATCGACCGTCATCATCACAACTGTTTTGGTTTATCAACAGGTTGTTGGTCAACCAAGGTGATTTTACCTATACAATGATTCTAATCCCTCAAGAAGACTTGACTTTCATCAGAGTTTTAGGGAAAGGAGGCTGTGAACCTGGAAGAGAATTTGTTGGGAATGGTCAAATTCGCAAGAATATGCCCCAAATTTCTTGATGTTATTTGAAAATTCGAGATAAAGCGAAGAAAAAGGAATTAAAATCTTATGAAGATAAGTCAAGTCAGAGTATGATCATATCATCACTTTTTAGTGAATATGAGGATATTTTCTACTTTATCTATAGGTATTTTTGATCACAAGTAGTATTTTTACCATACGAGGTGATCAGCGATGAGCACTTTGAAGTCACCTTCTCTTTGTTCTTGGATTGCTTAGATGGAATGAAAACTCATGATTAAAAGTTTTAAAAATGTCATTTTTATTCAGATGGAAGAGAAGATTTCATTTGAGAGATTTCTTTTTGGAGAAGGAAATGAAATTAGAATAAATGATGTGGAGTTTTGTGTCGATCGAATTGTTATTTTACCAAAGATTCGGCCACATCAACTTGAGAAAGCTGTGGATTTATCTATTGAGTATTGCAAATTGGTCGATTTTCGTCAAAAACTATTAGAAAAATCTAACGAATGCAGAGTTTTGATATATCAATTGTACAAGAGAGGTGTTTTTATATTTGAAGAAATCGAACCTTTTTTGAGTCCTAGAAACTCTTTCTTGTTATGTTATTATTTTCGGAAAGAGATCAAAGATTTTGAGAGTTTTATTAAAAGTAAGTACAAGCCTTATAGTATTGATGAATCATTCTTTGAGGATGAAAATGATATTGACCAATTAGTCGAATATGGTTTTCCACTATCTAGTATTGAGTATTGTCTTAAGTATGATGTTATTAATGATTTATTAAATATTGATAATTTAAATAAAATAGCTAGATGGAGTCCATTTGAATGGAGTTATGAGCCAAAGTATCTTTGTAGCAGGAATTTTTTTCGAGAGCCTCTTGATCTTCTCTCTTTTTCTGGATTTTTTGGCTCAATCAGGTGTTTTAAGCATTTGTTGATGAAAGGATTGGAGATCAAAGAGAATGTTTTATCAAATGTTGTCTGTGGTGGTTGTTTTGATCTCTTCCATATTTGTCAAGTCCAAAAATTTGTCACACCAAAGAATGTATGTAATGCACTTGAGTTTTTCCACCTACCCTTGCTAGTTTTCATGGCAGAAAATGGAGCTGATATAAATGAAAAAGATGAAGATGATTGGACTCTTCTTCATTATGCTGCTCAAAAAGGTCATCTTAGTGTTGTTGAATATCTAGTTAAACAAAAAGCTGATATAAATGCAAAAACTGATTGTGTTGAGTTTTTATATTTAATATGACTCCTCTTCATTATGCTGCTAGATATGGTCATCTTAGTGTTGTTGAATATCTAGTTAATCAAAAAGCTGATATAAATGCTCAATCGAGTGGATATCCATCTGGAACTCCTCTTCATTATGCTGCTCAAAACGGTCATCTTAGTGTTGTTGAATATCTAGTTAATCAAAAAGCTGATATAAATGCAAAAGATAATATTGTTTAGTTTTTATATTTAATCAGACTCCTCTTCATTTGGCTGCTGATAATGGTCATCTTAGTGTTGTTGAATATCTAGTTAATCAAAAAGCAGATATAAATGCAAGAAATAATAGTGTTGAGTTATTATATTTAATCAGACTCCTCTTCATTATGCTGTTAGAAATGGTCATCTTAGTGTTGTTGAATATTTAGTTAATCAAAAAGCTGATATGAATGAAAAAGATACACTTATTGAGTTTTTTGATTTAATGAGACTCCCCTTCATTATGCTGCTAATAGTGGTCATCTTAGTATTGTTGAATGTCTAGTTAATCAAAAAGCTGATATAAATGCTCAAGGTGGTTGTATTGTAACTGGGACTCCACTTCATTTTGCTGCTAATAGTGGTCATCTTAGTGTTGTTGAATATCTAGTTAATCAAAATGCTGATATAAATGCAAAAGATAAATATGGGAGAACACCATTAGGAACCGGAAATTCTCATTATGTTGTTGAATTCCTCAAGAGTAAAGGAGCAAAATAAGGCAGAAGATGATTTAAAACCACATTCATTAGAATATTTTGAAAATGTTATCAAGCACTGGTTTTGAAGGGAACAATGATGGAGACAATCATAAATATCTTAAATGAAAGTAAGTTTTGAGAAACAATATCATAACAAGAAGAAAAATCAGTTTTTGGGAAATACGGAAGATCAACATATAATCAAAGAACTAGATTAAATTATTACCAAATTAGAAAATTTTTAACTTTGGCAATAAATTGAAAGAAAAAATTTAAAAATACGAATTGAGAATGAAGATCTTGATACTAATAATATTCATAAACCATCGAAATATTAGAGACTATTCTATTAGAAATAACATACGACCAACCCATAGTGTTTTATCACCAGAAGAAATAGTTCTTTAGAACAAAAATTTCAGATTTTGGTTTTTCAAATGTGAAAACTCGAAATCAAACAATTATTGGTGTTAATAAGAGTAATTCATATACAGAGAAAGCTGATATTTAATCTTTTGGAATCGTTTTTTGGGAGCTTGTAACATGTGAGGATCCATTCAAAAAATGCATGATTTCGTTCACTCAGTGGTACTACGTATGCTCGCATAGCGTTCTTCAAATGAACTTGTAGAAACAACATAAAATGATGGTCTAGTCTCTTTCTTTGATTCATTGTTAGATATCATGTTTTGTTTTTTTCTAATGTACAGATATGAGCAAGGTTATTTTGATCGGAGGTAATGATGGTAGGGCTCTTCAACTTTTTTTGTATCTAGTATCGGGGTTTTTGCTAAAACTTCAATATTAAATTCCTCAGAAACCCCAGTGGTTTCAAAATCGAGAAGTGAGAATAAGTTATATTAACTTGATCATCATAACTTCCAGATCTAATCTAATTATCACCATTTATTTCAGATATTTCATGAGCCTTCTTGTTTTCATGGTTTTTTTTCTTTCATGAGTATATCTTTTTTGTGCAACTTTTTTTGTTTGCTTATTCAAAGCTGATTTTCACTATTATGCTTTGAGAACTTCGCACCTGGGTTTTCAACAATTAGAAAAACAGTTTCAATTATTAATCGGATCTAAAACAGACTTCAAATCATTCTATGGAATATGAAAAATCAAAAGTACCTTGTAATAACTTTTTTGGGTATTTAATAATACAATGCGGGTATGTTTGTGTAAACTCATATACACATGCGTGTACCTGCTCATACATGCACATTCGTACAAATTTGTGTGTATATTCATACACGCACTGTGAATAGCTAAGCGCACACACAGTCAAGAACCTGCATGTTTTATGTGTGTGTATAGCTGCACCCACATCGTATCCTGGGCATACAAATCGTATTTGCCAATGAATCTGGGTCAGGAAGTTGATTCGGGTCATTCTGTGGGAGCAACATGAGGGGGTGTACAGGGGTATGATGCAATAGAAGCACAGACGAGAGGTCACAACAAATTAAACCGAAACAATTAACCACTTTCCTCCCCACACCACTTTCCTCCCCACACCACTTTCCTCCCCACACCACTTTCATTAAAACATTTTTTTGTCATTATGGAGGATGGTAGTAGAGTAATATCGCAATATAAAAATTCTATTTCTATCTTTCATATGATTACCGAAGATAAAGGGGGATTAGATGTTGATACAAGTGTTTTTGTAATAAAACAAGAGATATACAAGTGTATTAAATATGATTTGGAGAATGGAAGTGAGTTATCTAAAGTATTGAGCAAAATATATAAATTAATTGATGGAAACATAGAGAAAAAAGGAATTGATATATTTTTTTATGAAGGATTCAATAAATTGTTGATTCGTTGCGTTAAGAGTGGCAATTTCGAATTATCAACACGCTCATTATTGATGATATACAAATTTTCTAGCATAGATAATGTATCAAGGTTCTTGTTTAGAGAAGGGTTTTTGGATTATCTGTTATCTAGTGCTGAAAACGGTGTTATACTGAAACAAAATACAGAAATAGTGTTTGATATAATATCAAATTTATTACCATATGCATATTTTTGCGATAATGACTATTTTCAGGTTTTTCCATTTCATTGTTTACCAATCGCATATAAAGAACCAACACTTAGAGTACTATTAGCCATGTCCAATGTTTCAAAAGAAGAAGCAACATATTTAAAGATTGTTGAAGTTCTATTGTTAATGTCTCCCCCTTCACACCAGAGTATCAGGTTTTTTTTATGGTTATATTACCAAATATCCGCAAAATCAATGACCGCTTTGTCTATGATTTTTGGAAATAATGAAAAGGGTCGTTGTTTAGTCCAAGAAATAGAAAAGACTTTGAATATATCATATCTGAGTCAATACGAGCCCTTTATTCAGTTCTTTTTTTTTGTAGACAAATCAAAGAATCCTCATTGGATTAATACACTTCTTCAAATGACCGATCTAAGTGATCTTTTAACAAATTTATTTTCTACAAATTCGGCCAGCAATGCAATTGGAATTAGAGTGATAAGATTTTTAATCAAAAACAATTACATATCAGTTGATTTGATACTCGAAGAATCAATACTTGAGGTGATTATCAATTCATTTAACAATGGTAGATATAGATCAAGAATTCTATTAATTAAATTATTAATATTATTGGTAATCAATTCTGAAAGCTATCATCTTAAATACTTTGCAAACAATCATGTTATAGAGAATATATATGATATAGCATTATCCAATCCAACAACAACAACATACTCTCTTTGTCTCATCCATTCTATTCTTGAAAAACTCCATCAGCATTCCATGATTGAATTGATATCAACCGAATCACTTTCATCTTTCATGGAAGAAATCGGAGAACTCCCTCTATCCCAGCAATCTCAGATATATTACGATAAAATTTTATCGTTCTTACCAAAGGTCCAAAATGGAAATCCTTGATTGGCCCCCAATTTATAGAGCTATTGGCTATTTTTGTATTTGCGAAACACTTTCTAACCTTTTAACGTCAATTATTCTTGTTTTAGTTACCACAAATCCGTTTTTATCAATATTATTTGGAGTTCTCCTATTATTTCTCGGGTTATTGCTTTTGGCAGTGTGGAAAGTTATGAAAGAAAACAAATTTGTTGGAACTGTATCTGCTTTCACTTCCATTTTGGCAATTCTGTCATCATTGGTTTGTTTTCTATTCCCCAAAGATTATTCTAATGAAAATCCATTGAACTTATTTTCTTTGTTTGTCATTATATCAATTACCGCCCAGATATCATTCTCAATCGCAATTATTCTCACGACAGAAAGATTACTCTATTATGGTATGAAGGATCGGATCATAAACACCACGTCATCTGCATTGATGCTTGTCCTCATTAATGTTGCGATGGCGTTTCAAATATCCATATGTTTTGCTCAGTATTCTCAAACAGATTCATTCATCCCATGCATATTCATTGGTTTCTTGGTATCTGTCTTTTTAGGAGCTACTATAGGATACTTCAATGAACTATATACACAAAGGTCTTATCTACTGAGTATGGGCCCATCAACACAAGCAGACAATGTTTTCGGGTAAGAAGGTACCGATGGGAAGCGAGTAATTGAATAGGCAACGATATTTAAATTAGTATTTTGAAATAAAATTGTCACTTTTATACGGTTATTAGTTTTATGAAAGTAACAGCAAATACAAGTATTTCCCATCTCTGTTTATCCTCAATATCGAGTAGTTCTTTGTTTAGTATATCGTCCATGTCGCAAAAATTGCATTTTAATATTGCCAGTTCAAGTTTTAGCAAGTTTTCGTCGTCGTTTTTAAGATCCAGTTCAGCTTCTTCGATGATTTTTCTGAAGTCAAGTTTTGCAAAGAGCTTTTTATCTACAGCTGTTTATGTAAGAGCGATTGATATGGTTTACAGAATCGACGTTAAAGGCCAAACAACGAATTATGGTAACTATTCTGCTCTTATTTTGTCGGAAATGTATTTTGAGAATTGTGTAAGCCAGTTCGATGGTGGTGCTGTTTTTGCAATTTTTGAAGGGAACTTTATCTGCAACTATACAGGCTTTTTATCATGTAGTTCTGGCGCTGGCTTTTCGGGTGGCGCTGCTTTTGTGATTGCCAACAACACTAATTTCACCGGATCCTGTTTTTCTTCATGTTCATCTGAAAGAGGAGCTGCATTCATCACGCGCGAAACGTTGAATCTAGCATCAATGGAATTATGTGTTTTTGATTCTTGCTACCCATCAATGTCAAGACCAAAGTATTTCTTTGATATACAATCCAAAGATATTTCTATCACCAAATCAAATTTTTCGAGATCTGAGTTTTCCAAAGTTTTTAGACTTTCACCAATACATGATGTTAAAATCTCAATGAATCAGTTCCAATATATTAACGCAGTTGAACCTAACCCTGCAGATGAACCTTCATTTTTCAGGTTCAAAAGGGCAAACCCACACATGATTATTGAAAAATGCAATTTTGTCCACAACTATATTCCAAATGGTGATATCTTTGTATTCGATGGATATAAAGCCACAATCAGCAATTGGATTTTTTCAAACAATACATTCTCCAAATTTGCTATTCAAGATAGCGCTTCTGGTGATGACATAACATTAATCCTTAGCTTTTGTCAATTTGATAATCCTGGATCATCAATATCAAGTGCATTGATTGTCACTCAGAATTGCTCTTTCAATATCGCTGCTCCATCTTTTATCTCCATTGACTATGTATCAAGTCAGCAGTGCTGGTTCCATTCAAGGTATAAGTGGAAGCAACCAAATAGAGCAACTCAAATCGCTGTTTTATCCACATTAGCAGCCATTATTTTGGTTTCAGTTGGGTTTTTAGCTTATCACAAGAGGAAACTTGACTCTAAGATTCAAAGAGAAGATGAGGAAATGATTGCTCCTTCTCATCCATAACACCTTAAACTGTTCAATTTCATTTTCTGTTTATTTTTCATTCCACCGTTTTACCTTTGCTACATTTTATACATAATTCAATTTATTCAAAATTCAAACAAAAATTGATAACACGATACTATTTTATTACAAAAAATAAAAAAATGAGAATCAAAAAGGTTAAAAGGGACAAAGTGAAGTGAGTTAAAATAAACTCCACTTTTCAGTGGATGACGAAAAAATTGCATAGAAAACCCTATTGTTATGCAAGAAGAAGTTCGTGAATTAATAAATCTGTTGAAAGGCTTTGAAACACAATATTGTGATGATAAAAAGCTCAAAGAGTTTGAGCAAATATTGGAAGGGTATCATAAAAACCCTCAAAACTATCAATTGTCATTAGAGATTTTGAAAACTTCGACAGATCATACACAAATATGGTGTGCATGCAATATTATGGAATATATTGTTACATTTTACTGGCTTCCGCGATCATTTTGTAAGGATCCGAGCGAATCTGTTTTAAGCGGAGAAGATAAATTGCTAATTCGCAATTCATTTGTTAATTACGTCGATAATAATATTAGAAATATGACTGAAGCATCTTCTAATTTGATTTTGTTGGTTGTTGCGAAAATGATGAAAATTGATTTTGTTAATGAGGGTATGTTTTGGGTAGAAAGGATTTCAGAACAATTTGCTAACTATAGATATTGCTATCCATATATGAGAATAGTGAGATTTTTGTCAGAAGATTTACTCTCACTTGTAGATCACTCCATTTCATCAATAACAAGGCAATATATACGGCAATCGTTTCCTTCTATCATATCATCTTTTTCAACAGGGATGATAGCTGTATTAAATGATAAGAACTGTGAAGTTGCCACAATTTTGGAGGCTTTTGAGTTACTTAAATCATTGTTTCCTTGGATATCCGCATGTCCATCATCTCTGGCGATTAATTTTCATGAAATCATTGAAATATTAATTACATATGGGAGATCAGATGCCGGGAATATTTCTACACACTCACATATTTGCATTCACGATTTGTTTTTGAGATGTAACCTCGTATTATTGTTTGATAATGATACAAGGCAACAAATTTTATATTCATTTTTCGAATTTTTTGGGGAAGAATTTGCTCAGTTTCGAACATATACCCCATCTGTTGATTATATTCAGACATTTTTATATGCTTTTCAACCCTATGCTGCATCCTTCTTTTTCCGAGAAAATACTCTTGATGATGAAACAATATCTTCTTTTTTAGAGGATTTCGAATCTCTTACATGGGAGTTTTTTAATTCTAATTGTTTTCATTCAATGATTGAGATCTGGATTGAGTTTTTCCATGGTCATTCAGCTTGCAGAGCAACCAAGTTTTCTAATCATTTTATTAATTTGGTTTCGCATATTATGGATGCATTAGTAGATGAAGAGAGAATTCCATTGTTTTCTGAGGATGATTGTGATGCAATAAACGAGATTGTTACTGATCTTCTCGAAATATATTCAGATGATATAAGTCGTATAATCCGTCGGGCAACAGCTATAGCTGTTGACAGAAGCCTAGGATCTGTAGAATTACTACTTAGGTCATTTTTCCATGTTGTTACATCCATTGATGATGATGATCCATTAAATGAGACAATTTCTGATAGTTTTCTCAGGTATCTTAATGAACTCATGCTCAGATCACAAAGAATTGATGTTTATACAGAGTTTTGTTTAGCAACAAATATTTTACGAACATACGTGAGAAAATTTTCTCGAATGTCTCTTCATTTTTTGGAGAAAGTTTATCATTTAGTATGTGTATCAATTAGTGCTGGACAGGCCTTTTTAGTACCAATGCTAGATTTGCTTCTTGAAACCCTAAAAATTGAAAGACCACTTGTATCATCCAAAGTTGTTTTACACAAATTAATTGACCTTCATAATGATTTTATATCAATGGCTCCTGAGGTTTATTCATTATATTTATGCTGTTGTTTAACAATTACCGCATACCCTCCAACTGATGGTGGGTATAGACCGATTGCATCTTCTCCTGCGTTTATTTCTGATGTTTTTTCTTATACATTTGCGAACATAATTGATATTGAACAGGCTCCTATTGCTTTAACAATAATGAAAGATGCTGTTAATTCTATTTTGTTATGTGAAAGGACAACCAAAAATCTGATTTTTTCTTCATTCTACCCTAATATTGAAACAATTTTGCAATTGTACTCTCATGGTGTGCCAGAACCTGTAATACGTCCTTTGTTTGATTTTGTTACCGTGTTTTGTTCAATTTTCCATAACCAAATTGGTGAAGCAATGAATGACATTATTACTAGATTGTTTGCTCCTCTTGAAAGCCAAATGTTGGATATCTCATCAGATTCAATTGAACATTATGCTACTATTTCTTTTTTAAAACTTTTATTACAAATAGCCAAATTTAGGTCTCCCATTACAGAGAGTCATACTGATATGATTGTAAGTTTTATACTAACTTTTAGTGAGTCACTTTATAATTCTTCACAAAAAATTGTTAATAAGACTTTGAGGATTGTTAGGACCCTTCTTGTTGATCGATTTGACATTATTAAACCAGAGGCCCTAACAGAGTTATTGAAATTATTGTTTTATGCCGGATCGAGACATCCATATCCTAAAGCAATGAGTATTGTTATGGATGCAATTATGAATTGCCATAAGTTTAATAAGATTTTGGATAAAGTTGATATTGATTTGAGATATAGTTCTTTCTCATCAGTTGTGATTGAAATGTGCAAATGTACTCACACAATGATGAGAGAAAAAATTGTTGGGTTTGTGGTGTTTATGTGTGGAAATGCACCTGATTTTGTTGAGACACTTCTTTATCCTTTTATTCGGAATATTCCCGTTGAAACATCTGATCAAATTGCTTTGGCAGAAGGTTTTTCTTCATTTCAGAGTGAGTCTGAATTCAGAAAAGCATTTGTTGACTTCTGTGATAATGTAGCCTTTTTGATCTTAGGAAATGAATCATTATTGTCGTCTATTTCATAATTGAAGTTTATTGAATTATTCCAATAATAACAATGCAATCATTATTTCAAGAATTAATGGAACCCTCGTTATTACTACAAAAGTATAACTATGGATCTTTTGGATTGTTGGTTCTTCATTTGGAATGAAGGCAATGCAATAATATGAATTGAAGTGTTTGTGTACGTATGTTGGATGTTTAGTCATTGAGTTATTATTTGTCAAATCGAGAGCAGTATTTTTTGACACTATACCTGAATGGGATATAAAGCAATGAGATAATACCAATGATCCGCTGCTTACAGTGAATAACAGGTTCTGATTCAAATCAAAGATACAATAATCCATTTTTACCAATCCATCTGATGAAAAAACCACTCCATTACCTGAAGGGCAAGTATTTTTGATAATATTTGTGAACAATATTGAACCATGACACGGTGATAGTAATAAACAAATTTGATTTTCCGCATAATTATTATATAAGGTACAGAAGGAAGAATATAAATCAACAGGGGATTTATATGCTATCCCACAGTAATTCAATGCACTGTTCCCAGAACAATTATTTCTCATGGATCTCTGATTCCCTGACTGAACCGTAATACAATACGCTCCGGTTTTTGTTTGAGAACAATAGTTAATTGATATTGATTCCAATTCATTATTATTTATTGATGCAAAATATCCAAAATGATAATTCGTTGAGGAACACTGATGGGCACAAATGTCACAAAGTTTAATGTTTAATGACGAGAAAAATATTGCCCCTCCACTTCCAGGATTTGTCTTACAGTTATGGAACATAGAACTTATCACTATCATTGATAATGATCCACCATTAACATAAATAACCCCTCCATTTTGCGAATAAACCAATGACCTACAAAAAAAACAATCACTAACTTCAATTTTCTCATTAGAATAAGACCTCCCCTGGGATATTTGCTCATCTTTACATAACATTCTAACATATGCAGCAAAATAGTTTGAACGAAAATATCCAAAAAGCAAATACATTACCATCAATATAATGAAAATAATGCCCAGTTTACAAATTTGCCAAGTTGTTGATTTTACATTTTACATAAAAAAATGTTTCTCTTCTTTGTTTTTTCTCTTCAAACGAATTATTTAACAGAGTATTTGAATGGAGGAATAGTTCGATATACCATTTCACGAAGTAATGTTAGTACATTTCAAGTCCCTAATGATGTTTATGAGCTCGAAGTTAGGATGTGGGGATCTGGTGGTGTTGATGCTGATTTTTCAGGTTCTGGTGGATACACATATGGAAAATTTGCTGTTACTCCAGGAGAAAATCTTGGAATTGAAGTTGGAAGTCCAACATGGGCACTTTATAACCACGCCCAAAGTTCCGAGAATTCATTTGCAGGTACAAGGACAGCAATCTGGAGAAATAATCAACTTAATGAGATTCTTGTCGCAGGAGGAGGGGGAGCCAGAGGTAAACCAGCAGATGGAGGAAGAGGTGGAGCTGGAGGAGGACTAATTGGACAAAATAGCAAAGACATTTCGTCGGTTAATCCTTCATATTGCTCTTCTTATTCATATGCTGCTGGTGGAGGGACACAAACTGAAGGAGGCAAAGGAGGAACCGCAACATTCTTTAGTGGTCACAATTCAGGAGTTAATGGTGGAAGAAATTTTGGTAGTAGAGGAATTTCACCTTCTCAAACAGGACACCAAGGAGGTCCTGGTGGAGGTGGATTTTATGGAGGAGGATCGGGTGGAGCATCATGCTATAGTGTATCGGGTGGGGGTGGAGGATCAGGATATATATCCAGCATTGTTACAAATGGTATTTCAATAAGTGGTAATTATGCAATTCCAGGGAACTCAAATGATCCATTAAGGGGTTCCTATGGTAATCCTGGATTTGGTGGAGTCATTATTATTGATATTCATCTAGTTTCTTCGCATGGGAGAAACATTGGAAAACTTAATAGTCTCATATATACCATTCTAATATGTGTTCTTTTGTAAATCAAGTTTGAATGCTTGTTTTGATGATGAAGAGAGATTCTTTGTGTCTAACAAATACTATATTCTACAAATTGTTTGAAAAAAAATGGCCCTCAGGATTAGAAAGTCTATATGAATTGTAGTGTCTGTAAAAAGTATTCGATATTGTAATCCTCATTTCGAATAGTTTTCTTTATCTTTTGGAAAAGATATTTTTGGTCGTATTATTTGCTGATTCTAAGTTAATATATATCCCAGAGTTAAACTACTAGCTTTTAAAAATGCAACGAATCATGGTATTCCTTCCACAGCATTGTTGGGAAAGACGTGGCAGTGCAATTATTATTTGTTCGACAGATCATGATATATCTTTTTCATTCATATTGATTGATTGTTAAAATATTATATTCATAGGGTCTTTTTCATCATTAAACTCAGTAAAGCGAAAACTGACCCAGTTTACAAATTTGCCAAGTTGTTGATTTTACATTTTACATAAAAAAATGTTTCTCTTCTTTGTTTTTTCTCTTCAAACGAATTATTTAACAGAGTATTTGAATGGAGGAATAGTTCGATATACCATTTCACGAAGTAATGTTAGTACATTTCAAGTCCCTAATGATGTTTATGAGCTCGAAGTTAGGATGTGGGGATCTGGTGGTGTTGATGCTGATTTTTCAGGTTCTGGTGGATACACATATGGAAAATTTGCTGTTACTCCAGGAGAAAATCTTGGAATTGAAGTTGGAAGTCCAACATGGGCACTTTATAACCACGCCCAAAGTTCCGAGAATTCATTTGCAGGTACAAGGACAGCAATCTGGAGAAATAATCAACTTAATGAGATTCTTGTCGCAGGAGGAGGGGGAGCCAGAGGTAAACCAGCAGATGGAGGAAGAGGTGGAGCTGGAGGAGGACTAATTGGACAAAATAGCAAAGACATTTCGTCGGTTAATCCTTCATATTGCTCTTCTTATTCATATGCTGCTGGTGGAGGGACACAAACTGAAGGAGGCAAAGGAGGAACCGCAACATTCTTTAGTGGTCACAATTCAGGAGTTAATGGTGGAAGAAATTTTGGTAGTAGAGGAATTTCACCTTCTCAAACAGGACACCAAGGAGGTCCTGGTGGAGGTGGATTTTATGGAGGAGGATCGGGTGGAGCATCATGCTATAGTGTATCGGGTGGGGGTGGAGGATCAGGATATATATCCAGCATTGTTACAAATGGTATTTCAATAAGTGGTAATTATGCAATTCCAGGGAACTCAAATGATCCATTAAGGGGTTCCTATGGTAATCCTGGATTTGGTGGAGTCATTATTATTGATACTCATCTAGTTTCTTCGAATAAAGGTAGATTTGACCAACTTATCAGTTTCGTCTCAACAATAATCATTGTTGCTCTTTTATAATTAATCATTAAAGAATCAATGCTTTAATATTGGTTAAGCCTTTTGTAAGGATAAAAATCATCTATATTTTTATTTAATCAAGATTATAAATTGTTTGACCTCTGAGGCCTCCTGAAGCAGCAATAGACTTCTTAACCTTGGTTTTAGCTTCAGCGAATTTTGATCCAATTTCTTTCTTCATTTGGCGCTTTTGTCTCTGATATTCTTTGATTTCTTTCTTTCTCTTTTTTCTTTCTTCTTTTGACTCGCCTTCAGATCCAACAAAATCTGGCTGATCAGGTAATTTGGGCTCTTCTTCTTTTGGTTTATCCTTTCTCGCTTTTTTATTAGATTTATCAAAAATGCGACCAGGAAGATTTTCTGTTGTTGATGTGCAGTCTGTAACACTCCTAATATCAGCTGGAATCTCTTTTGGTTTATCATCAAAAAGAATTGGGGTGTCATCTTCTTCATCAATCATCAATGAGGGCTCTGTTGATGCTTGATGCTTTATTGGCTGATGTACAGGTTTCTTGGGTTCATTATCATGTATTGTGATTCCATGATTGAACTTCTTCATATCATTAGCAATTGCACCCCAATCAACTTCACTGTCCTCCTCCTCTTCATCATAGTCTTCCTCTTCACCAAGATTCTTATAGACATTATCAACCAAATAATCAACCTTTTGTTCAACATAATCCATAGCTTCACTTCGGTGAGAAATGTGACTTGCGTGGGTGGGAGCAAAACTAACTCTGCTTTTAGCAATAGATTGGTTGTCATCCATATCAAATCCCATATCTTCCTCTTCAAATCCATCATCATAGTCCCCATTTTCCATATCAAGAGCCTTTGAAAAGAAATCATCATCTAGGGGTTCAGCATTTTCGTCATCCATTGCAAGGAAAATATCAGGATCAACATTTCCAAGCAAGTTATTAGTATCATCAACCAACTTTGGGGCATCTGCAATATTTTCAGTTCCAAAAAGCTCAGATGATAATCCCATTTTGTGGAGAAGAATGTCAACGTCCTCAACTTCTCTCTTCGATAAATCATAGGTGGATCCATCAGGTGCGATAAAAACACCAGTATCTGATTCTTCATCAATAGGACGGAAAAATTTCGAGACGTCTTCTTCAGTTTCTTCTGGTTGCCCAAAATACTTGTTATACTCTACTCCTAAACTCCTTTTCTTTGATTTCTTCTCTTTTTGATTACCTCTCTCAGGAGCCATTTGTTTCGATAAATGTTCAACCAAAGCAGGATCAACATCTTCGCCAACATGAATTGGCATTAAAACATGGCCAGAGGCATTTGGATCAGCATTCATAGGGTCATCTATGGATCGATGAACAAGCTGAAATGTAACAACTTTCTTCTTGTTTGAGAAATCCCACTTCTCAGTCATTATGTGATTTGAATTACTCTGTTAGGTTGTATATTGAATGAAAATTGCGGTTAAAAGTGTGTTTTCAAGGCTATTTCCCAGGTACCTTTCATATCTTCAAGGTCAAAATCAATTTCGATGCCATCTGAAGACACTTTCTTGATTTTTGGGATTGATTTTTTTCCAAAGTGAAGAATTGCCCCCGAAAACACTCCTACCATAAAACTAGTGTAAAGATCAAACCAATACTGTTGTTTTTCATTCATTGGCGCTGAAGGCGAGCACACATAGCTAAACATTGAAGGCAGTGCTCCGTTGTATTTAATTGAGATTGATTGGTATCCTGATTGAACGTTTGCTTCGAGTCCAAATAATGTTTTAGAGAATTTTCCTGATAGAAATTTAACAATCGAGTCCATTTTGTCTAATTCAGGCTCATTATCTAGCAACAACAATGCCATCATAAAGCCCGGTTTTTGACCAAGTTCTTGCATCTTCAAGCCAACAAAGCAATCTTTTGAATCAGAATCGGGTATTTTCGCTGAGTATTCATTACCAGCCTCATTAATCATCAGTCTAATCAGTTCTTCGGACATAAAAATGCTCTCAATTAAAATTTACTCTGTTTTCTGTTTTGGCTCTGGTTCTTTAAAGAACATGTTCTTAATGATCTTGAAAATAAGGTATAATGCCAGTTGGAATAAAACTACACCACCAGCAACATAAACATATGGCAAGTATTTTGAGTATTTGCTCATGAAATCAAGGCTTGAGGCCTTATTATTTCGTGCCTTTTCGATTGATTTCATGTATTTTGGAAGTTCTGCTGCTTCTGGAGAAGGATCTGAACGAATTACATCAAAAAGGGAATCAAAAATGTGGAAAGTGATAATTTTCTCTCCAAAAAGCTCAAGATCAAATGGAAATTCTCCATACTTACCACTTATTACTAATCCTGATTCCTTTTCCTCAACATTTAAGACTATTTCAAGGTTACTATTTAAAAACTTCAGTTTTTGCTCTCCATTTGTTAACTGAGAGTAAACAAAATGAGAAACAACACTTGAAGATATATCATTCATCCCATTTAGCGATTTCTGATCATTTCTCCATACAGATCCCCTAAGGGTTTCATCCTTCTTGTGTATCTCAACATAATATTTGGATTCACGATCTGCACTCTTATCGTTAAATACTAACCATTCACCAAGCAAGCTGTCCATCTTACTTGCCTGGACAGCGAATTTGGCCAAAAACAAAACGATCATCGAACTATTTGACTTTACATGCAATTTATTTAATCACATATTTTCATTCTCTCATAAGGACACTCATTGATTAATCTGAGTCTTAACTATATATCTATATATCTATATCTATTTTTATGTTAATTTTAACGGAAAGAACATCCAAAATGTAAGTATAATGTATAATTAGTTAGAAACAATATGATACGAAACCTTTTTTGAAAAGAGTTCCGAATTAATTTATAAGCAATGACCAGGAGAAAAATCCATTGACCAACTTCATTATAATAATAGAACTGTACGTATTGCATTTCTCGAAATATTTTATTCGATAAATTAAGAAAAATATTAAATGAATCTTTTCTTCAATGATATCATTAACCCCAAATATGTTCAGTACTCTATTAATGTTATTGTTGTACTATATTACATCAACTCTTTTTTGTTTTTGATTTGGAAATCATATTTGGCATGCCTTTTCTTAATTGTGTTTTATGGAATCTGTTTGCTTCTTTTTATATATGTTAGAAGTCTTGACTTTTTTGTCAGCAAGTTTAAATATATGTATGTCCTATGTGTTTTTGTTCTTGCAATTATCGAAGAATCAATGGTGTACTTTATTGGAGGGGGATTGGGCGGTAAAGCGACTAGTTGGTGGCATACAATTGCCTTAGCTGTTCCGGTTTTTACCATGATTGGTGTTTCCATTTTGATTTTGCAATCATTTTACACGATATCAACTGGAGAGGCATTTTTAATAGGGTTTGGAGTTGGATTGGCGGTAGAAATTTTTGTTTCAGGGCATTCGCCTTTGTTTATCGGCGGAGGAGCAGGAATTTATGGAATGATGATGGCTGCAATGTACTCTAAGACTGTTGATGAATTGAGTGGATCATCCCTAAAGCGAGTACTAATGATTTTCGTTGGTATAATCATGGCTTTTGCATTCGGTGGTATCATTGGAGGGATAATTGGAGACAATATATATAAAAAATGATTTCGCGAGTTTTTTTTTCTCCAAATAGATTTGTTATTCTTAAACGGAAACGGAATGTTGACTCCAAGTTTAAAATACAATCTATCCAAAAAAATTGCACAACTTGTACGAGTTCGAAGTGTTTTCCTTTTTCAAGTCGAAGAAAATGAGTTTAGGAAACAATCAATCAATAATATTTATAATGGGGAATTTGAGAAGATAAGAGAGGATACTGAAAGAAAAACGAGTGACTTTAATCAAAAAATGTCTCAGGAGAATGTTTATATTCACGAAAAGTATGCAGAAAATTTTCAAAACCAGTATCAATCATTAATTACGGGATACAATGGATCTTGTGATTCAATAAATAATAATTTGAGATCATTTAATGAAATGGTTTCAAAATCTTGCGAGGATCTGCTCAAAGAAATCAGTAATACTACTAAATACTTGAATGATAGACTTGAGGTTCAAGATGGGAATTTCCAAAAAGCAAAGGAAGAAGTCTCAAATCATATCATGGGACTTCTGAATACATATAGAAAAGAAGTTGAGTCTCTTGAGCAGCCAGTTCCACTCAGTATTGCTAAGCTTACTCAAGATTCTAAGCAAAATATTCAAACCATTCGTGATGAGCACGAAAAGAAAATGAAAGAACTTGTTTTATGCCAAAATAAGACAAATGTTTGCAATGAAATCCATGAAAGAATTAGAATATTGAAGAAGAAACAATTACAATACAAAGAAGAAACTAATAAGTATTTAGAAAAAGCTATGTCGCTATCAAGGATGCATGCCTTGTTTTTTGAACAAATTCGGAAATCAGTCTCTTCTCCAAGAAAGCCTCTACAAAGAAGCAATGAAGTAATAGAATTACAGAATGAGATGCAAAACCAATTAAAACAAATGCAAGAGAAAATTGGACTTATGAAAGATGAGTTTTCTGGGAAAAAAGCATCAATGGAATTTAAAATTCAGCGAATAAAAGGAGACCAAGCTGTAATTCTCGAAGAAATGAGTAACCATTATGAACCAATTATTGCGGAATTAATGTCGAAAGGATATAATAGTGGAGATGAATTATCTGAGTTACAAAAGAGATTGAATAATGAAATTTCTTTAGAAAAAGAGAGAATCCTAAAAGAACAACAAGAGATTTCTCAATCCATCGATGTTTTACAGAGTCAACATTTTTCTCGAAAGGCATTATGTAAGAAAGAGAAAAAAGAGATTTCTATTCAACACAAAGCAATCAAAAAAAGTAACAGGGATTATTGCTCCAAAATTAATCTGCAAAACAATAATGATTTGATTTCTTTGAATGAAAAAAAAGGAAAATTGATAATGGAAAACAACCAAATTATCAAACAAAAACAAAAAACAGCTCAAGATCAAATCCAATTGAAACTTAATACAAAAATGGGTCTATCAGATCAATTTGCATCTACGAAAAAGTTTAACATCGATTCATTAAAGGAAATTGAAATCGAAACGGAAAAAGAATTTTTACAGAAGAAAGAAACAATGAATAATGAATTCTCTTCAGTTGAGTCGACAATTTCCAATGAATACACTAATATTGTATCTCAGCTATCTTTTGAAATCCAAAAAATCAATGAATCTAAAACAAACGATTACCTCAGAAACAAGAATTTACTTGAGGAAGATTATTCTACGAGGCTGAGCAACTTCATGGGATCCTTCACAAATGATTCAGAAATTGAAGAAATGAAGAATAAGTTCAAAACAGAATATGAAAATCTTAGTTCAAAGTTGAATTCGATTACCCCGCCAGCAATTACTGATAATTCTCAGTTTACAGAGATGATTTTAAAGATTGAAGAGAAAGAGAAAGAATTATCTTATTTAAAGATCACTATTAATGATGAGAAAGGATTATTGCTTGATAACTATAAAAATTTGATTGAAATAGAAAATCAGAGACATTCAAATTCAACATCATCAATATCTTCTGGAAGAGCCAGAGATCAATTGATTCAAGTTTTGAGGAAACAAATTAATGATTCAATAGATTCTAGAAATAAACAATTACATCAATTAGAAGAAAATCTTAAGTTGAAAAAGAATAGTCATATTATTGAAATGAACAAACTTAATTCTTACAAACAAGAATCCTATAAAGAAAGATTTATTAATGATCTTGAAAAAGACTTAAGTAATGCTTATGCTTCAAAAGTATCGAAACAAGAGTCTTTGATAAAAGAAAAGGAGTTTTTAATAAAATCTTCTCAGGAAGGACTTGCAAATTTAAATGATAGTATTCTGAAAGAAAAAGAATCTCTCAATTCCGTGAAAATTCGATACATGGATCAAATGAAATTGGAAAATCAATCAATGATGGAAAAAGATGCTTTTATTGAACAATGGCTTGTTAGCGAAAAAGATAGATTGAATGCTCTATATGCGACATCACATGATTCTATTATTAAAAAAGCCAACTTGGAAAAGAAAAGGATCAGTAGTATTATTACAGAAAAGAATAACTTGATTTTGTCATTACAAGAATCTTTTAAGAAGTCAATCATCGCTTTGAATGAGAAATTTCATGATAACATTATTATGCTTGAAAAAGAGTCGTCATCAAAATTCTTGGAAAAGCAGAAGAATTGGAAAGAAATGTCAATATTTTATGAAGAATCAATTGAAACACTTAACAATAAGCTTCTAGAACTTAAGAATAAATATGAAAATAGAGGTCCAAGACCCTGCGATCTTCAAGAAATTCAGAATTTGCAGGCTATTCTTCAATCAAGGAGTTCGCATCTTAAAGGTTTAGTTAAGGATTTCAAAGAATTCAAGATGATGCTAGTGGACCAAGAAAAGGTTCTAAATGATAGATTTGGACGAAACCCAAATGTTGGTACAATATCATTCACATAAATATGTTTTTTAATGAAATACGAAATTTATTTTCCTTTTTGTAAATCAGTCATTTTACAGAATGTTGGAGTGTTAGGATCTAAATAGGTAATAGCAAAGTCCTCAGGGGTTTGACCTAATAAGCTATACGCTTCATCCATTGGGACTTTGTGCATATGAATCGAAGCTGCTAAACGTGCTGGGCATGGCTTTAAACCTTTACCGCCTTGGAATAAATGATAGAACTCTGGGCATGGTTTAACTTTATGATACTCTTTGTCATAAATAATCTTGTTTTCAGAGTTCGGCCAGGTAACAATAAACCTGTGAGATTGGAAGGTCATTATATCAACTCCGAGCTCTTTTAAGAAAGGAGAGAGCGCAACATCATCATAACTACTTGCACATATTTGCTGATATCGTTCGATCTTTTCATTAAACACTTTCATGGCATAGTTGGAAAAAAGCCAACCAGTACCTCCATGTGGATAGTATCTATACCCATACTCATGAAAATTAAAGGCCATAGCAAATTCTGTTAAAGGATCATATTTTGACTCTAGTTCCTCTATCAAACTCATTAATGCTGTTACATTAACAAATGTATCATGAGTTCCTCGGAAATACCATCTGGTTTCATTATAATTTGCCCAATAATGTTTCCATGTTTCTGGGGTTCTAATGCAGAATTGAGAATCCCTATATGGTTGTGATTTTTCAGGAAGAACCATGAATTTTACTCCGTTAACTTCCAAAGGTCCATTTGATACATAGACAGGAATATGCTTTCCCGGTGCACCTTTGAGTTGGAATTCCCAGAATTTTCCTCTTAAATCATGTTCTTGGGGCATTTTTTGATCAGCTCCAACAATAATGTAATAAGCAATTGAAGTCGAAAACTTTTTGTCAACAGGAACGGTTTCTAATGGACCATCTTCCTTCTTTGGTGTTTTTTCATTGATTTTAGTATCAACTGGGGTTTCTTTAGGGGATTCATATTTTTCATTTTTAATCTCAACTTCAACATGCTTAGGTTGAATGCAATACGCTACAAAACCAAAAGAAATAAAACAAATAATAGTTAACAACAGCAATTTCTTCCTATCCGAGGTTCTTGTCATATCATTTTTCGACATTGTTTGCAACATTGTTAAATATGGCTGGTGTCAATAAAGAAAGAAAGAATAGTTTGATTTTTCCCATAAATGCTTTTCATATTTTTAAAATACTCGGTTTTTAATGAGAGAAAAGTATCAAATAGTTACGAATTTAGCGTTTTTATGTGTATGTTTTCTCATTGCACCAATTTAATTCCAAAATATCTTGAATCCGAAGGAGGGGCAATATATTGTTGCGGATCAAATATTGAAGTTAAACAAAGTTGTTTTATCAATAATAGTGTATATCAAAATGGTGGTGCAATTAGAATCAAGAACTCTGGAAATTCAACTGTGATTCGATGTGGTTTTCAGGATAACAGAGTGGATTTTTATGGAGGCAGTCTAAGTTTATATATTGTGTACGAATTTAAATTCGAGGATACTAATATTTCAAAAGATTCATCACAAAGATATGTTGGATCATCAATATTTACCTATGTTCAAAATTCATTTTTTTCTAATCTAATGGTTATATCATGTGTTTCTCAAGAATTAGGATGCTTTTTTTTCGAAAACACCCAAGCAATCATGAAATTTTGTAGTTTTTTCTCTAATTCGGCAACTGATTGTACTGGAATTAGCATTTTTGATGATTCAAATATTCAAATATCTCAAACAATCTTATACTCAATACAACATAAATCTCTTTTCGTCAAAGAATCACAAGTTAAGATGGATCTATCTGTTTTTCATGGATCAAGTGAAACCGAATTAATAGGATCGATTTCACATTCTAGATGCCAATTTTCAAGCCTATTCCAAAGAATACCGTTTTATCACATTACAACACTCTCTTTTTCTCAATCAATATCACCAACTTCGACAACTAAACCCCTATTAACTTTCAAAGCACCGGTTCATGTATCATTAACAACATTTCTCCCATATTACATACTATCAATCACAATAGTCACATCTCTTATATTATACACTACCAAAATGAAAACCATAGACATCTCCATTCGAGCAAATACATCTCTACTTGATCCTGATGATATGAATGAGAGACGATAAAATAGAGTATCACAGTATCATCATTTATGTCTCTTTCTTCCGATATTCCATGTTTTAAAATAGCGCTTTTAGGCGATTCAGGTGTTGGAAAAACCAGTATATTGGAGAGATTTATTTCAGATTCATACGATTTTTCAACAGATACAACAGTTGGATCATCATTTTTCTGGAAAAATATTACGACAAAAAAGGGAATCATATCGCTAAATATATGGGATACTGCAGGCCAAGAGCGATATAGGAGCCTAATTTCTGGATATACAAGAAATTGCCATGCAATTCTTTTGTGTTTCTCTATGGATTCAGTGAGGAGCTTTGAAAACCTGGAAAAATGGTTGGAATTGCTTGAAAAACAAGGATCAAAACAATGTAGAATTTATATTTGTGGCAACAAATCAGACCTCGATACCATGATTCCCAAAGAAGCAATTGCTGAATGGACCCTGACAAATGGTTATCCATTCTATTTAACATCGGCAAAGAACGGAACAGGTATCAAAGAATTATTCAATGATGTAGCTGAAGATCTTTCCGAATCAATCGTTCCAATGGTTTTCGCCCCACCTGTGCCAGCAATAAAAGAAGGGGAAAACAAGTGCTGCTAGGGGCAAAAGTATAATGGATAATACCCCAACTTCCATATCATATATCAAAGAGACCTCATCGTTCTTGATTGAACAATACAAAACTAAACTATCATTTCTAGAGACTATGAAGCTTAATTCTTTGAGTTTTTCGGAGTCTTTGGATCGACTTTTTCATAATTTGGAAAAAATGAATATTGAAATTCCAACCCAGGCTGAATGGTCATTTAAAAATTTTTTTTCTAACAAGAAAACCCCACCGAGTTCTAATGATGGGTTTTCTGCCTTTTTCCCGTTATTTTTTAACCATCAAATTAAGAATCAGCCAACTCTTCGGAGATTAAATGAAGTTGTTAAAGGATTAACAATGTCATTTGAGAAAATATCCGCTAATTATAAACAAGAAACAGAAAAGTTGATGAACATTGTGTCTGAATTGAGTAGGGACATTAAAAACAAAGAGAATGAATTTAATATTGCATATGGGCAGTATTCAGATGTCTGCAGGCAGATTATTTCCAAGAAAGATGATTTTAATATGGAAATTCAACATTCATTTGAAAATAAGTTGAACAATGCAATATTATCGCATAAAGTGTTGAACGAATCATATATCAGGTTTTATGATGAGATAGATAACCAAATTTCTTCCTTTGAATCATGTGATAAATTGCTTCATCAAAATCTCCAGAAGTGTATTGAGATGTTGCATGAAGAAATTTCAAGGTTAGAGGGTCTGAGACAAGAGTACCCAATGGAATACTACTACAATGTCGAATTATTTGAGCAAGAAAAGAGCAAAGCAATAGCGCAAGTCATTGGTAATACTTTTAATGAACCAACGAAAGGTCTCACAGAGTTTCATGTGAATTGCAAGCTATCTTTCAACTATTCCGGATTAGTAGATCCTATTTATGTTCTTGGAAGCTATCTCAAAAGGAATGGTGCTAGGGCAAAAATGAATGTTAAGCCAGTTGATGTTATTCATCTGAGCGTTGAGATTGGTGATCCACTCATGATTGATGATATTGTGGGATCAGAAGTTATGGCTCTCAATGAAAGAACAGGAGAATACGGATTACTGTCATTGGAAGCTTTTGATCATGATCCAAATAGAAAAAGATCTTTGGCAAAAGTCAAAGAGACCCCTTCAGAAAATGAAATTCACGTTTCTAAAGATGAGACTGTAGTCATATTATCCGTAAACGATGGTTTGGCCAAAATTGTAACAATATACAAACAAGAAGGATGCATTCAATTATCTAAACTCCATCCTATTAATCCTCTTGAATGAAAAGTAGCTCATAATATTCACTGTTCTCTTCCATGATATTTATCAGAAATTTCGTGTTTGTGATAAAAATTTCTGATCATTCCTTTATTTTTGTTTCAAAAAATTGAATAATCAGTTCATATTAATGATAATTGGATCCGAAATTACCAATGAGAAACAAGATTTCATTGATATCAGACCTGAAAAATGGATGAAACAAAGAATATTTCAATTAATTCTGAATATGGAGATGAATACAAGTTTTTTATCAGCAATGAATATTATTGGGTTTATTTTGAAGTGCTTTCAACTGTGGATGCCTTGCTTTATGCTGGAAAATACTATTTTTTGGGATAGAAATGATTATATCACCCGAATAATGATATTTATTTCTAAATGCCAGTCGGGATTATCTGTTGATCTAATATCTGATAAATTCCAACAGATTTTGATCGTTTTTTGTATAATATCTCTTGTTTTCTATCTATATTTATGTTATGAATCTGTTCATTTTTATAACAATGCATATATATCCAAAAAGTTCAGTTATGTTTTTATCATTTTCACGTCTATTTTGGTGAATATCTTTATACCAATGGTTTCTATGTCAATTATGTCAATGCTTTTTTGTGGCAAGTGGAAGCAAACGTGGTATTTATTAGTTATTTCAAGTTTCTTTCTCGTAATGAATATGGTATTTGAGATATCTATTGTTAATAATCGAATCTTTTTTGTTCCTAATTTATTATGTGCAACGAATCAATATCTAAAATTTGTATTAGATTTGGTCATTGTATTTTTCTCTTCCATATCAATAATACAAAAGAACACCACAGATCATAACATATTAATTATTATTAACTTAATAGTTATTTTATTATATTTAGTTTTGATGTGTATCTTTGTTAAGAATGGGTCAATAATATATCAAAAACAGCGTAGGTTTGTATCATTAGTCACAATTTCTGGGTTGACAATTTCATGCATAATGTTTTATTTCATATTTTTTAGAAAGATTTTGACTAGTATGATATTATCAATCATATTTGGTATATGCTATTTATCTCTTCTAATAACCGATTGGATTGAGAGAAAAAATGAAACTGAAACAGTTGAATTTTTAGATTCTTTTCAAGATTTTACTAATGATACTAAATCAATTTCCGAGAATAGAATCATAAAATATTGCCATTTTGGATTCCAAAATGGCCATCCATCAATTTTTAATTGGACTCTATTTGAAGAAATCACCAATGTTTTATCTCATAAATTGCCAATTATGATGCTCATTTCTAGAATAATTGCAGTCTATCCCGAAGAAACACGAAGACTTGAGTATATGTCAAAACAAATTCAAATCATTAGATCTAAATCAATACTAAGAAAGTTTTTTCTTCTTCAGATTCAATATCTTGTGGAATCAAGAGACCCTAAACTTACAACGCACATAAGAGCAAGTCTTTTTGAACTCTCGAAACGGGTTGATAGAGCAAAAAGGAGAATTCGCACAGTATTTGATTTGATCCTCCAACAAAGTTACAAAGATGTTGACGCTTGGATTAAAAGGGCATTTGAAGATACTAAAAGAGTAGATATTGGTTATAAGAGAATTCTAAGTAGATATTCAAACAATCGATTTGTTGCAAGGAGTTATGCTAGGTTTCTTAGAGAAGTATTAGCTGATGATAAAGAACATTATCAATGGCAAATACGAATCAAAATGTTGAATGACGGATTAACCGTTGCCCCTGATTTGACTCATGAATTTGGAGTGAGGTGTTTTCCATATATTCCTCAGAGTCTATATTCCAGGAATTTAAGAGAATTATCGGATTCTGTTGTCACTGATACCGATTTTGAGAATATGGAAGACTCGAGTATTCACCAAGTTGATGAAATGAAGCATGTTATGAAAAAAATGATTTCAAACTTATCTATTCCTTCCATTGTCTTTTCCAAAGTGTTAAACATCATGCTTTTCCTAACAATGATTGTTTCACCTCCTCTAATTGTTATAATGATATCGAAATATTACCAAACTGACATGGATACCATTTCCAATAGCATTCACTCTTTATCCATAATACGTAATTTAATTATGCAATATGCTTCATTTGGATTGAGATTAATTGGCGAGAGTATCGTAGTTGATAATACAAGCAGCCAAAGGCTGATTCCTGCGCACTACTATTCATCTTTTCTTTATGATTCTTTCAACAACAAGACTAACACCAGAGAACAAGCAAGAGAGTTGTTTTCATTATTTACAGAGTCTTTACAAGGAATAAACAAAATCAGAAACTTCAAAATTGGAAATAAGTATATTGATCAAGCACGAAAGCTATGTTTTGAGAATATGGTTAATGGTACAGTTTTTTTAAACTCAAATACATCAGTTATTGTTAAATCAAGTATTTTATCATTGTATATGCGAACAACTACATACATGGTGATGTTTACCAATGATGACACTGAATTATCTGGAATGTCAGGGGTTTTAGCCATTTTGAATATCACTCGAGATATACCGAATATGGCGGATGCTCTGAATAAAGCAATGGCCAGTTTAATAGAGTATATAAAATGGAATAATATTCAATATCAAAACTATATAGAAGCTTTAAAGAAGTTTGGAGTAATAATTATGATCGTTTTGTGCATTTTTGTTATTTGGTATGAGATGAGAATTATTAGTAGAGATAAAACCACCATCCTTAAGTGTTTAATGCAAATTCCAAAAAGCACAATTAGTACTGCTGCAGAATCATTAAGCATAATTAGCGAACAATCAGATAAGAAATCTAAAAAATCCAGTGATAGTGATTTAAACAAGCAAGAAGAGAACATTATTCGAATCTTCTCGTCATCATCGGATCACCTTTTTGTTTATGATGATCAAGTTCTGTTCTTGGTTTGTACCATTCTCTGCTCCATACTGTGTATATCAATTTTTGTTTTATTATTATCATTGTTACAAGAAGAAAGAGATTTATTTGCAAAAAACATTCCACATCTTAACTATGTTTTAGGGATTAGTGGATATCTTAACTGGGGGCTGGCAAGCATGATTAATCTTGTTTTGTCTATAAATGGATATCAACAATCACACAAAAGCATACCATGGTTAATTAATGCAGTGGAATCAAAATTCGTAATGATGCGCAGTTTTTACAATATTGCAAGATATGGAGGGAAAGATGGAGAAAAGCCATTACTAGCCATATCTGATGAATCTAGAACAATAACACTGCCGTTTATGTGTAATGAAACAATGAATGATGCAATAGCTTGCTTGAATCTTGAACAAGGGTTTCTACTTATTGATTCAATGGTTGAGAAACTGGTTCATCCATTAAGGTATAATGCTTCAAAATTTAATAGTAGTGTTGACACTATTGGTGAATTATGGGGCCTTGGATCTTTGGTATTGTATGATAGGTTTTTTTACCCTCTTCACAAGAACATTATTCCATTAATAGAAAAAATTATTAATGAGAATTTTTCTCGAAAATGGGCAGTTATTATTTCTATATGTATAATTTGTGGTATTTGTACTATTCAAGCTTTGATTCAATCCAACAAAACACAAAAAAATTTGCAATATGCCCTAAGTTTTGTTTTGCATTGCTCACTGGATGGAGTTTTTCAATCCACCCAAGTATTTTCCATATTATCAGGTGATTTTGCTATTCCTATTCATAATTCCGGCAGTAGAAGCATTGAGTTTTTGGATGAAGTTGTTTTAAATATGACAGATTGCATTTTTTTGCTGGATTCTAATGGGAGCATTTTATATCAGAATAGAACAGCTGAAAGGTATTTTCACCTACATGAGAAAAGTGATATTAAAAGTATTTTCCTAAATAACAAAGAAGATCTTGATAGCATTAGAAATGGGAGCTCTTCAATGCAAATGATTGTTAAATTTATATTAAATGATGGGGATAAAACAAGTTTTTCTATTAATAATCTTAAATTTGGTGGGAATACAATTCTTATTGCAAGAGATGAGAGTGCCAAATTTAAGCACAACCAACTCATCGAAGACGAAAGGATGAAAAGTGAGAAACTATTATCTGCAATTTTACCACCTATTCTTGTTAATAGAGTTCATAAAGGAGAGAAAAACATATCATTTTCGGTTCAGAGTTCAACAATTATTTTTATTGATATCGTGAACTTTACTCCATGGTGTTCAAAAAATACTTCTGAAAAGGTAGTTTTAATTTTAAATCATATTTTTAAAGAATTTGATTCAATATTATTGTGTTGTCCAAGTTTAACCAAGATCAAATGCATAGGAGACTGTTATATGGCTGCTGGTGGTATTTTTTCCGAAATCAACAACCCAAGTGAACACTCCAAAGAAGCTATTGAGTTTTGTTTAAGAGCAATATCAGTTATTAATTCTATCAACGATTTTTATGGCGAATCCCTTCAGATTCGTTGTGGAATTCATACGGGAGGGCCTGTTATTGCAGGAGTGATGGGTATTGAAAAGCCAACTTTTGAAATTTTAGGAAAGCCAATAAGCTTTGCCCAACAAATGGAGCATCATGGATCTCCAATGTTAATCCACATATCTAGATCAGTATATGAATTAGTTTATGATGGTAACTTTAACATTCGGGAGAGGGGGAGAATTGAAATCAAAGGAGAACAATTCTTCACATATTTTGTAGTTCCCAATAATAAATGTTAATGTTTATTTAATCTTGAGAAATACTTTTAAAATATCTCCAAGTTGTGTAAGGTCTTTTAATGAAACAATCTCTCTTGCAGATCCAAGGGATTCCGCGCATGCCCCGATTGATGTCATGCGGATACCCAAATTCATTTGGATGTGGGCCCCATTTTCCAGATTAAAGGTTAAATCAGTACTTTGGGGCATATAAACTCCTAATGATAGACCACTATTTTTTACAGACATTATCAGTTCAGAATTCAAAGATGTATCTGTTTGCAGTCCTCGGTAGTGCATATTCCTTAGATATGGTCCATCTCCAATATTACATTTCTCACTCGTACTAATTTTTGTTTGTGATGGAATAGGAGACAATGATACGCCAAATGATCTAGATATTGAGTCAAATGAATAGTCTCTACACTGGATAATGTTTGACAAGAAATTGGATTTGGCTCCATATGAAGCAACCCCTTCTAATAAATTTCCATCAAAAATACACAACATATTGGTTCCATCTTCAGGCATTTCGGATTGAATAAAACTGATGAATGCCATAATGGCATGTGAAATACCGCTCATTCCACACCCAGACATTGTGGTATTATCAGCATAAATACATGGATTTTGTGCATCAATAAAAGAGATTTCAGCGCTCATTATTAAATCTTCAGTAATACTAAGACTATTGGCAATTGCCTTCATGAGAGCCGGATTCTGATTAGGATCAATGATTGAGAGAGAATCATCTAAAGACATTATTGGTGATGTGTGTTCCTCAATCTTCAAAATTCCCCTCACAGATGGAATAAAACCAACAATGCCTGTTTCAAATAGCGCAGTTTCGGATTTCTCTCCCTTTAAAACAACCCTACCACACATTGACAAGTTCCTATCAAGCCATGTTTTCCATTTGCTGAGGGGAATATCTGATCCATATGGGCAAACCCTTGCTTTTGAGACACCATTCGAAAATTGGGCAGTATTTGGTTTGTTTTTGAAACAATGATAATCCGAAGACGCAATAATCAGCCTAATTTTGCTTGAATTCCTCCTTTTTACTATGCAAATGCTCCTTCCTTCCCGAATCACAAAAAACTTTTCACTAATTCCACAACTCTCAGTAAACTCATCATAGCCAAACTGTTTTAATAGGTTTTTCATTACGTTTACCATATGAAATGGGCTTTTCGATTGCTGAATGAGATCAATAAGGTCAGGTAGAGTGTTAATCATAATAACAAATGAGTTTAATAAATAGACTAATACATGTTACAAGCAACGAAAAATCATGTGATATTCTGCTTCCACATGAAGAAGAACTTATGAATGAAGTTAAAGACTTAATTAGTCGCCAAAGCGAGAGAATTCGTGATGGCCAAGATAAATCGAGGCAGCTGCCTGAAATACAACAGAAAATGTACCAAGCAATGGAATTAGAACTTCTTAGATGGAAATATCTGGTTAGAACATATTATTCAGTTAGGTTTCAAAAGATAACTACATCATTAGGAAAAACAGTGATACCAATTCCAGACAATCTATATAGAGCAGAAGCAGTGTTCTGCGAAGAAGTGACACGAGCAATTACCAAAGCTTTCCACCCATCAGAACCATACTTCACACTTGAGGATGATACCACTGAGTCATATGTCTTTTTCATTGCGCTCAAAAATGTGGGAAGCGTCCTCCTCTCCCAAGAATACACAGAAGAAGAAGTAGAACTTGCTGAGGGGAGTGTCTATTTCGCCAAGTTCAAAGTGATAAAAAAATTCCTACAAGACGGGTCCGTTCAGTTAATATAAAATTTTGGATTAAGTGACCATTTAGTAAATTTCGCCAATGCTGAGTGACACCAAGTATTCGGAGTCAGTTTTACTTCATGATTATCAATGTCTTCAAGAGGCTATTCTCTCTGTATCAGCTCCATATGAAGATTTAGCCAGAGTTGTTTTTAGTTCGATCGTTTATCAGAGGTACTGTTGGGATGTAATATTGATGATATTTAATGCTATTGAGATAAGAGATAATAATATCCAGAGTTATGTCAAATTGATCAAGCGCATTTTCGAAGATAAGGGAGAAAATGTGTCAGAGCTGAAAAACCGGATCATGAGTCTCGTGATATCGAAAAACAAGCCAATTGTTCAGCACATTAGGATAAGATTTCTTCATAGGTTGTTTGCAAACGGCATTTTTTCTGTGCCTGAGATAATTCAAGTAATGAATATGATAAGACCCACTGATAGTCCTTTGAAAAGCAGGTTCAAGCTCATTTTTGCCCAAGTTTTGTCCGATAATCTTGATGATTTGTTGAATTCAATGCCAAAACTGTATGTGAACATCATTGAATCAGCCATAAGTGACAACTGGGTTGAGTTTAATCAGGTATTAGAGTATGGGTGCAAATTTGATTCTGTTCAGTATGCCCTTAAATATGATGATATTAATATGTTACAAAAATTCTCCGCCAATATTGGTTTTGATTTCAACACTGAGATCAATAATGTATTAGCTCCATTCTACCTTGATATTGATAGGCCAACCTATATTCAGTATTCTGCTTTTCATGGATCCAAACAATGCTTCAAGTTTTTGTATTTGAATAATGCTGATATGAAAAAAACCATTGTTGGTTTTAAAGAATTACAGGATTATGCTATCGCTGGCGGCGATTTAGAGATTATTAGAATGCTGGAAAGTTTTGGTGTTTTAGATAATGTGGAGATAAAGATTGCCTGTGATTTTTGTCATTCATCAATTCTTGAGTGGGTATTTTCAATGAAAGAAATTGATAGTGAAACACTAAATAAAACCCTTATTTCATGTTGCCAGAGACAATGGCTCGCTGGAATTATTAGCTGTATCGCACAAGGTGCTAATCCAAATTTTATGTGCTCCGAAACCGAATCATCTCCAATACATATGTGCTGCTCAAAGGGTTATTTATCACTGGCTAGATACTTAATGGCAATATATAATGTTGATCCCAACTTATCCTTAAAGAATGGTGCTACACCATTACATGAGTGTGCTGTTCGAAATAATATTGATATGGTTCATCTCCTATTAGAGCATAAGGATATTGACATAAATAAAGTTGATATTGATGGAGAAACCCCAATATTTAAAGCTTGTCTGAAAACGAATAATGACATGATTAGGTTTTTTTATAAAAATGGTTCCAATATCAATCAAAAAAATAATTCAGGACAATCACTTCTTGAATATGCAACAGAACATGGATCGTTATCTACTATTCAGACTCTAATAGAACTTGGCGCCAGCATAACACCTGAAACTCTTTTAATTGCTGTAGACAAAGAAAAGTTAGATATTGTTAATTACCTTATATCATTTAATGTAATCGACATAAACTGTTCTGATAAAGAATATGGACGAACTCCATTAATGTTTGCTGTTGAAAACCAGAACAAAGAAATCGTAAATATTCTATTATTAAATAATGGCATTGATTATGAGAGGATGGATTATAAAATTAATATTTTTTGTTTAATCAAAGAGTCATTCATTATGCAGTTTTAGCTGGTGATATTGATCTCGTTCGATCACTTGTTTTTGATAAAAAGGTTGATATTAATGCATTGGATAATAGGATTTTTTCTACAATTTCCTTCGTACACCTTTATATCAAGCTGCAGCAATTGGTAATGTTGAGATGGTCAAGTTTCTATTATCTTTAGATGAAATTAATGTGACACCCCAAAGTGGGGAAGACGGACCAAGATACTTTGCAATCCGTAATTTGACACCAGAAATAAGAAACCTACTGGAAAAAGCAATTAATTAAACAAAGTTTACTCTTCTATTCTATTCCACATCATTGAGTTGATTTCATAGACAATATACTTTATTGGACATTTATTATCTAACATTAAAAAAATTTCATCAACATTGTATTGGGATAGATATGGAAAGAACTCAAAAAAACCAGAAATTAATACAGTTGGGTCATTAGTAATCTTATAAAAATGTTCATATATTGTAAAAACAGCCTTTTCTACATATTCAAAATATCCAATATCTCTATAAACTTCAAGAGCAAGTAATAAACATAATAGTGTGGATAAATAGTTGATGGTTGTATCATTTTTTTTCAAAATGTCCCTAATCATATTCGAAATCCTATACAAAAAATCAAGAATGTTGGTTAGGGATAAATTGGGGTTTAAGGTTATTCTGGCAAAGGATTGTAAATCTTCTAATACTTTTTCATTAGACTGATCTGTTATAATATAACAGAAAAACTCTTTCATAAACTCGGTATCATTAAATACAATGGGGATGTCTGTATCCTTTGTATCCAAATCCGGGATAAAAACCTTTTTCTTTAATAAGAATAACGGAGAAGAATATTGAACATTTTCAATTTGTTCTTTAAAAATTCCGTATACACTACTATTCATTTTAATGCTGAAATAATACAACAAACAAGAAAATACCCCAATATTAGATATGTCGTAGCATTTAAGTAAATAGTTTGCAAACTGACATTCAGGATCTGGGAATTTTTTCATAAGAGATATACCAACTGCACAAAACCTAATGATACTATCACTTTCACTATCAACTGTGTTATTTTGATAGAAATCTCTGATAACCATGGTGAAATGAGTATACAAATAATCTAAATTATCTTCAGAAATAAGTTTTAAATACAAATCGCAATAAGAAACAAGAAACGATAAATCTTCTGTTGTTCCAATAATCATTTTTATCATATCATCAGGGTCAATTACATATCTATTATAAAATTGATCCTGTTCCAGAAAACGATTAAAATACTTGAATGCAAGCCTAATATACTCACTTTGGATAAATATTTGATGAAAATGATTTGCTACAAGTGTTTCATACTGATAAAAATCTAATTGTTTTGATAAAACTAATTTGGTAACTAAAAATTCATATGATTCGATTTCGTTTCTCAAATAATCTAAATGATGTTGCTTAATTTCATTATTACTTCCTGCAATAACGGTAAATCCCCAAAATATAAAATCGATATTTTCGTCGACTCCATTAAGACCCCCCATTAAATCATAATCATCCCTTATCATTCTATATAATTTTCTTAATAATACTTTCAAAATCTTTTGAACATATAATTCATCTAAACCAAAGTCTGATCTATAAAGTTCGATAGGATTGACTATTGATTGAAAAACATATAGAATAATAGATTCTAAAAGCTCATTAAAACATTCATAATTGTCTAACTGCTCGATAAAATTAACTAAGCGTAAAAAATAATCATAGCAATTACCATTCATGAACTGTAACAGAAGCTCCTTGTTAATAACGATATATTCTTCCAAATAATATTTAATAGCAAATTCTCGGTATATCTCGAAAAATTCAATAAAAAACTCGTATTGCCCTTCAAATCGACTATATATCATTGCGAAACAAACATCTACTATTTCTTCTGTTAACCCATATATACTCAAACACTTGGCATAGAGATCATAGTAATCATAATCAATAGAATCAAATATCTGAAACATATTAGAATTGACAAGAAGGTCAACTGGGAGAAAAGATACAATATTGATAAGAGGAGCTCTTATTTTATCAATTTGAATCCTTTGAAAAGCTTTTGGTAATATGATAGTCAATAGGTCTTGAAATTGATAACACATTCGACGTTTATCTTCTGATTGTTCTAAATCGTCAAAAAATACCCTTATAACGCCTAAGACTTCTAAAAACAATGGAATTTTGAACTCATCGCCAGTATCGTTGTTAAAAAAGTTAATAATTCTACTTGGGTTCTCTAAATAAAGTTTGAACAAGAAATTCACTGCTAATCTCATCAAAGATGAATAAAACTTAGCCTCATAAGAGGCTTCTGCTAGTTGTGCAATTACAGTCACCAATAATTGTTCTTTATGCTCATTATCCATTGATTGCCAATTTGCATCGAAAATACGAATAAAATTATCATAAACAAAGCACTTAAACGATCCCGCGAACCATGAACCAGAAATCACAATTGTTGATAATTCTATTACACGTGGATCATTTGCAAATTCCTCAGTGAGAATGGTGTATCTATCGTAAAGAAAAGCACCATTTTCACCCCCTCCTGCCTCTATTTCTTTGCAAATACTATTTAACTCACGAAGAAAATCGTTTTCCATTTGGTTTACTAGAATAAAGTTTATATAACCTCTTCTATTTCCCCAAAAAACTCTATTCCATTAATTGCAAGGTAGTAGTTGCCTGAGCTATTAGTGTTGGGTTGTAGAAGTCTTATGTATCTGAATTTCTGCTGAACACTAGTGTTATAGTTCACTATTTTAAGGTAGGAGAAAAGATCACTATTGCTCCTTGTGTCAAGTCTAGTCCAATTTGAATTATTATTGGATCCTTCAAGATACCAGTTATTGAGATAGTTTCCATTTCCGAAATTATCTGAAGTATGTGATTTGATTGAGTATGATGTGACTTTGACCAAATATTTCTTAAAATCAAATAATATATTCTCGTTTGTTGTAGTAGAATAAATTGACCAACTCCTATCATTGAAAGATACATCCAATAGTTTGGATAAATCTTCATTTCTGATCAAGCCGTGAGATGGGATCAAAGATAAAATACCTTTATCATGGGGATTTCCACCACATTTCTTTTCTAGAGCTCTGATAATCCCATTAAGAGGTTGTCCAGAATTATACTCATAGATATTTGAGAAAGACGTAAACCTACCTCTAATTTGTTCTTGAGGAGTACATGGTAGTATTAGTCTCCTCGAAATGTGTTTCCACATATCAAATGACATGATAGATGGATCTACTTTTTGAACATAATCTTTGATATTGTCTTCTGACAAGTACTCTACATATATATATTGCAATAATTCGCAATATGAATCATCAATACTAATCAGATTGCTGATTTTTTCAAAGAGGGAGTTTTCGTTCTGAATTAACAGCTTATCACTTCTTAGTACGAAACTAAGCACTTCTGGAGATGCCTTTTTCATGTTCTCAAAAGAAATTTTTTCAAAGTTCATTGCAGCAAACTTTGCAGATTCAATTGGCTCAAGAGTCAAGAATACCTCTTTACCAATCAATTCTAAAACATTATCAACATTCATATTTTCCTTCAAATAAAAGCAGCCCATTTCGACATTTTGAAGTTCAATTCCCAATTCTTGACAAAACATCATCTCATCATCAGACAAATTGCATGTCCCTGTTTTATATAATGCGATTATTTTTTCAAAATAATTATTCGGATCCTTTGTGCTAATATTATAATGAAAAATTGTTGGATCTGCTTGTCTCATTTTATAAATCTTGGGAGAAATGAAATCAGCAAATAATGAATTGCATCGATAAATATGATCCTCTACAAAAAATGCAAAATCCTCCACCCATTTCATACTCTTAAACATCCTTTCAAGTCCAATTGAAGACAATACAAGCTTTTTTCCTTTGACATCCATATTTTGGCATTTTTTTGCAAATCGATAATTTTGTAAATTTTGTAAATCTGATGTTTCGTAATTTTGGGAATTATTTACTAAAAGAGGTACTTTCTCCAGTCAGATCTCCTCATAACAACGACCTTTCGCCCGAGTATTTGCAAAAAATTAAATTTTTTAATGAAAAAGCGATTGCTTTGGTTGGAATTTCAAATGTAGCATCTGGAATTGATTCATTTATGTTTTTAATTGATCTATTTTTGAATTTATTTTATAAAGTATCTGAAAAAAATAAAGATTGTGTAGATATTGAGTCAGCAATGACGAAATATTGTGGGATATGCGCTAAATTTGGGATAGCAATACTCAATGACAGAACCACAAGTTCAAAAATGTTCGAGTCCATTGTTATTTGCAAAAATTTTTTGGGATTCGTCCCACATTCTGCTGAGTTTATGCCAATGTTTTCACACATAATGAATGTGTTGCAGCAAAGCTCTGAATACCTTGGATTGTGTGATAAATTCCTTAAGAATATGTTTTTAACTGAGGATTTCTTCAAATCATTTTATATAAGCGATGGATTCACAATGGTTTTGCAGAGTTTTTATTTTAATTCAGATCAAACTGAGATCCAGGAATTTTTTTTAAATGTTCTTTATAGAAAGATACCTCTTGATTATTTTAAGTCTGATTCGGTAAATACTCATATATTCGTTTATTTCATTGAGTATCTTAATGAGAATGCTACCTCAATGTATCCATATGCAAATCTTGTAACATTTGTACTTCAGTATTTATCTTGTTTTGGTCGATATAATAAGGATTATTTCTTTTCTTTTCATAAACTTGGAGGGTTTTCAATACTGAATCATCTGTTTTTGCATCATTGCCCAGAAATTTCAGTTCGAAGTTATGAAACTCTTCTCATTGAATCATCATTGACTGATTTTGTCCTAACTGGATTACTAGATTTATACAACCATGAATTGACAAATGCACAAACCAGATCACAAATAATTCCACTTTTATCAATAAGTATTCGAGGACTCTCAGATACATACCAAAAAATAAATATTGTAGCTCCGATTTCTAGTTGGATTTTGCTACCTCCATTGTTAGATTCGAATGGCTTACTTGTTTTGCATTCATATCTGAGTGAATTGTATCAAAAAAGAGTTATAAATGTTATTAGCATTCTTTCCAAAATAATAAAGCTTGCATCTCCTTCAGGAGATCCTTGCACGTCTCACTTATATTTGGAATTATTACACTCATTTTTAACAAAAGGTGATGTTAATCCAGCATTATTGTGTACAAATCTGTTTCTTGAGCATTTTTTATTTCTACCAACAATAAATGAAATAACAAGAGCTTTTCAAAGTTCTCAAATGTATTCTGATATGATTTCCACAGTTTATTTGTCAGATGTTTGCAAAGATCTACGATCTGTGATACTGGATAAACTATTAGGCACAGATAGCGAACTTTGTTGCAGCGATGAATTTTCAAGGTTTTTCAGGAAAATTCTATGTGACGATTTTAGTCCAAAATTTTTCCATTTTATAAGGGTTTATTTGGATCATAATCAATTATTCCAAGCGTTATGCTCTGAAGTAGAAAAAAAGTCGGATTCATTCAGTATTTTTATGTCATCTGATAATTTCCCAATACTAACATCATTATGTTCTATTAACCCCCAGTTTTTTCCAAATATATTGAAATTACTTTTTTGTTTTTCTAGTTTTGGACCAAAGAAAGAAATTGATGAATGGGTTTGTACGATGTTATGTAATGAAATGTTAGTAAATCAATGCAAAGACTCTTCAATAGTACATAAAATCCGAAAGAGCTATGTAATCACAATTCCTTCATTAATACCTTTTATTGGAGAATATGATAATCATTCTCCATTGAATTTATTTTTAGTTGGAAAATATGCTATTGATATTTATCAAAAAGTTGGATATACAATTGATCAAATCCCAAATATTATCGAGATATCCAGGAGATATATTTCATATAAGAATGTTTTATCATTGATTGATTTTCCTGAGCTATTATTGCAAATTATTGACTTGAATAAGATAAACTTTTCTATTTTTGAATTTGTTCCAAGTAAAAAGTATTCATATTTGTCAATATCACGGCCTTTCTCAGCTGTTACTTTTTGGGTGAATATCCCTAATGAATCAACAAATCCTGTACCAATTTTTAAGTGTCAAATTTTATCAATTGTTTTTCAATCATCAAGTATTGTTGTTTCTTCAAAGAAAGAACAAATTGCTTTACCATTTACATGTGGTAACTGGAACCATATTTGTATAAATGTTTATCCAAAAATGAAAAAAATTAATAGAGTTGAGATTTTTTTGAATGGCCAACAGTATGGAAAAATGAAGACTTTGTCAGAAGATTTTCCCTCATTTTTGATTTTTGGCGATGATAACAAATCTCTTTATTCTACAATGCATCTTTCCAAGTCCATATTTCTATCTGACTCTCCTTTTTCTCCCCAACAAGCTTCCGTTCTTTTTTCAATGGGTCCAAATAATATATCTCCTCTTCCTGGTCTTAAAACGAGCTTTTTTCATCATTCAGATATGGTTTATGACGTTCCATGCTTCGCTTTCGCTTCACATTTTAAAGATTGGGTTTCTTTAGAACTCATAATCAGTCATATTGAACAAACTAAGAACCCAGACGATTTTGCCTCTTATATTTTAGTATTGATAAAATTGCAGAAAATGAATAGACTTAGAATTGTGAAGTTTTGGACAAGATTGGTTTTCTTATTCAAAGAGTTTTACCGATTTGTTGAAAGGAGTTTTCAGTATTTAATGTTTGATGTTATTGTTAATAATTATTCATCTCAAGAGATTACCGAAATCATGTTTATTCTGTTAACCCAATTAGAGTATTATTTTCTCTACAATTCATTTCTTTTAACTCGATGGATATCGAGGATTACTTGTGAACAATCAGAAAAAATTATTCAATGGGACCATTTTGAGACCAATAAGTATCAGTGTTTTTTTTATAGCCTTGTTAGATCCGAACCAGATATTCGGATAATTAGTTCTTTATTACCAGTTTTTTCTAAATCTTTATTATTCAATCCATCTGTCAAAAAAATGAAGTCTTTTTTGAGTTTTATAATCAGTTTAAATTGCCACAACTCATATTCAAACGAAACACAAAAGGTATTATTTGAATGTTTTGTCACCATCATTAAAGAAAAAATTGATACCGTGTTTTTCTCATTGAACCAAATCCTTGATATGATGGTTTCATTCCCTTTTGAAACAGCCAAATACTTTTTTGAGATCATTGCCATATTTTCTTCGAGAAGCCAGTCATTTTTCATTTATTCCCAATTTGCTGGTTATATTTTTTCTAAATTTTACAATATAGCTGAGTGTTGGGGAATTGCTTTTTCAATTTTATCTGGTAATATGCCTCATTTTGAAATACCCCAAACTGTTTCTATTAATAGAATGTCGTTTTGTCCTTGTATTCTTGATATGTTGTTGCATTTATTAAATGATTATACAGTCTCAATCGTTAGTGACGAATCAAAAAATGAATTGGAAAAGCTTATTACTGATGTAATTGGTTTGCTCCTAAAAATCCCAATTAAAAGTTTGCTTGGCTTTTCTCAAAAAGGGTTTTATCCTGTTCTTTACTCTTTATTGAATTTAGGTTTGTTTCCCACACAATACATTAATGAGAATAGTGAATATGTTAATTTAATTTTTATGAATAATGAGATTAATAATCTAACTATTGATGAAAAAAAGCTAGCATATCAACTATGCGACCATGATCCCTTACTTATATTTGAATCAATTGATCAAATTGATTCGGAAGACCTAGATTTTTGCACTTGTAACTACCTTAGAAATGTTGATATTGGTGATCTCAATCAAGAGAAGATTTCCACAATTATTCAAACAACACAAATATTAACATTTCTGGTTAATATACTTTTGTCATCGGATAATCCGAATTTTTCTCAACTCTTTATTGATTTTATGGGGGGAAACTCTCTTATTCCTTATGATTATCGAATATTAATAACCCAAGAATTAGTGTTTAGCTTATTGATTCAAATGACAAATCCTGATTCTTTTAATGGTCGTCTTTACAAACATGTTTTATTGATAATACATAGAGCATCGATACAATCTCTATTCCATAATAGGTATCTACATCTATTGTCATTATTGTTTAATTTTTTGAAAACGATTCAGATTTCAAGGATGATTATTCCCTTTTTTGAAGATATGCAAGCAATTGCTTCTTATAGGGAGATTCTCTTATCTATATTTATTTTTGTGAAAAATGATGGATTAGCGGAGTGTTTTAATTTAATTAATAATTTTGAAACACTTGTTTTCAATAAGTATGTTTTCGCAGATATTTCTTTTTCTTTATTTTGGCTTCATCTTATGAGAAGTAATAGTGAGAATTCTCAAATGTGTATTAAGTGTATGTCTCAAGTGGTATCAATTATAGATAAAAACTTATTATCATCATATAACTCTGAAGAGCAGGCATCATTATGGGCGATTTATTCTTCACAAATACTTCAACCTGATGACTCTCTTTTAAAGAATCGTATGAATCGTCTTTCAATAATCATTGAGAATATGCAAAATATGTATATAATGATCAATAAGCATCATGAGATTCATAATGTTTTTAGAAAGTATAATTTCTTAATGCATGATCAATTAAATAGGCACTACATTAACTTAATAATGAGAAGGAACGAAAGGTCATCTTTTTCCGTTTTCCTTAGAAAACAAAAAATAAAAATGAACAAAGGAATTATTCCATCTTCGTATTATCATTCATTAATTTCAATGCCATTCTCTCAATCAAGAGCAATGTCAGTATCTCCTTTCCCCATTCCCAACCCTGGTTTTCAGAAATCTGTGATAGATACCCCCTTTTCTTATGATTTTCAATTGAAAAAATGTAAAGTTCCTTTAATAGAATCCGAATCCATATTACAAACCGATTACCAATTATATCCATTCTATACATCCTCTTTTTCTCCATTTGAGTATTCTCCAATAATACCAATGAAAAAGTCATTAACACTTAAGTTGTTTGAATTGTCATTTCAGGATCTTGGTGCAATACATAATTCAACAAATGTTTTGTTTCTTTATTTTATTCATACTATTCCATCAATAATTTTTCATTTTCCAAATCATTTTATAATACTTCTATTGGCTGAAATTATTGAAGGTGATATTGTTTTTCAAAAATCTCCTCAATCACCGATTGCATTTCTTCCCTTAACTCAATCCATATCAATTGGAGATTATTCTGAAACATCTCTTTTTTGTGGGCATGTGGCATTGATAATGAATAACGAGAATATTTGTTTTGTGAAAAGGCATTTTTATATTCACAAACCTATTGGATTATCTCTCCATTCACTGTATTCGCCACCCATTATTATAATTTTTCACACCATTTCAGACATTGAGTATTATGAAAAAACTGCAATACGTCACCTTCAATCGTTTTCTGCAAAGTTACCTCAACTTTCTTTAGTAACCATTAACCAACAGAATGTTTCATCATTAACCAATTTATGGGTAAATAGAAGTATATCCAACTATCAATATTTGTTGCTTCTGAATTTCCATTCAAGTAGATCGCTACTTGATCTTTCTCAGTATTTGGTTTTTCCTTGGGTAATATCTCCCAATAAAGAATCACGCGATTTATCAATTCCAATGGGACAGATTGGAAAACCGAGATCTGAACACTATGATCAAACATTTGAGATGAGCGATCCTAAGTATTATTATGGCTTTCATTACTCGCTTCCAGGTGCTGTATTTTGGCTATTGATGAGGATTCCTCCTTTCATTTATTTTCATTGGGATTTGAACCATGGTTGGGATGAATCATCGAGGTTGTTTTCTTCAATATCCGATGCTTATAACTCTGCATCTGGTTCAAATCCATCTGATCTCAAAGAATTAGTCCCAGAAATGTATATACTTCCAGAAGCATATGAAAATTGTTCAAAAATTACTTTTCAAAATCCATCTCACGAAAAAGTTTCTTTACCTGAATGGTCTAATGGTAATCAGTTTTTCTTTATATCAGTTTTTCAAAAACATTTAAATGAATCTGAGTCCCTTCATGAATGGATTGATTTAATTTTTGGCTATAAGCAAACAGGAGAAGCATCAATTCTAAGCAAAAATGTATTTTTACCAACTTCTTATCATTCATCAACCCCTGAGAGCCTTGATATGGAAAATGATGTTTTTGAATCCCAGTCTATTAATTTTGGTCAGTGTCCTGTTCAATTGTTTAGTAAACCTCATCCCTCGAGGAATACTGGGACAAATATTCACCCTTCTGATTTTCATTTATGTTTCAAGTTAAAAATTGGTGAGATATATAACCCACTACCATTGAAATCTTTTTCTGTTGTTATACAAGATGGATCACTATATGCAATTCCGAAATCATCATGCGTTTTGAACAGTTATAATAGCTATTTTTGTTCAATTGAAAGGGAAAACGAAGCATTGGTAATTAGAGAGCTTATATCTGCAAAAACTATTATTGCGATTCATTCCTCTGATTTTTCATTTGTTGAACATATCCATATTACTCATGACTCAATGTTTTTGATTATTTCATATAGCATTGGAAGAGTTGATTCTTTTATTATTCGATATGATTCCAATAATCCAACAGATATCAAGTCACTCTCTAGTTTTTCATATCCCTCTAAATGTATGAAATCTCAAGCTTTTTTAAATGATTTAATATGTGTTTCTCAATTCGAGGATTCGTTAATATTATGGAATATTTGTAATGGCAATTTCCACCGAAGAATCCAATTGCCCGATCAACCAATTGATTTCGTATTAAATCAATCTGAGGCAACAATTACTTGTCTTTTCTCTAGTGAAGTGATACAATATACAATTAATTCCCATCTTTTAAGGAGAATAAGCATTGAAAATCACTATAGATGCATGAATATTTACTCATTATCCGATTCTTTTTCTCACCAAATACTACTGTTTGGTACTAACAATGGTTTGATTGATCTATACTACGCAGATGAGGACAATTACCAGTTGAAGAAAGCTGGAACAAAACAAATATCAAATCATTCAATCGAATTGCTTAAAATTTACCCCGAGACAGATCAAATAATAATAATGGATTGCAAAGATTGTGCATATATAATCGATGTGGACAGGAGAATGCAGAAATGCTCTCAATGCGGCCGAGTTTCTGGACAAGTTTGCGCTAGGTGCCAGAAACCAATGTGCTCTTGCTGCTTAGGTGATTCTAAGGTGTGCAAAGATTGTTTTGCAGATCTAGAACATTTATCAATGCCTGCCGACTTAGTTTAATGAAATCAGATAGAAGACTGAATGCTTCAAAAGAGCGAAAAAATCAAGAAATTCGTGTTTCAAACAACGAAACATCCCATGTTTTATTAAAAAAACAAGAAAATACTGATGAGATCCGGTTTTTGTTCCTTACCCTTATTAATAATCCTCAGTTCCATCCATCGATGGATTTTAATGAAGATTGCATGAGTATTATGGAAAATATATCCAATTCTATTGAAGATATTGATTCTTTGCAGTTTCAGTCTCTTCAGATACCAAATTTTGCACAAGTTTTTTCTGATCTCATGATTCAAACGGAACAAACAAGAGTTTGGAAAGAAAGCATAAAAATATTGTCTTGTGTGTGTGAATTTATAGATGATATTCATTCTTTCGCCTCAAAAGATTTTATAATGCAATTATTTCCTCCAATATTCAATAATAGTGATACATCGATTCTCGCTCAGAATATTATTATATCTTTAATTGATTGCAACATTGTCTTTGAGTATATGGAAACAAATGACTGGATTCAGCTTATCCCCTATATGGATGACTTCAACAAGGCAAAGTTTTATCGCAATTTAACGAATAACAATGTTGTTTCATGTCTTAAAACTCTATATAGCGAAGGAATTAATATGTTTTTAAGTAATTTTGATGATGAGGGATACTATAAATCACTATTGCTTGGGCTAATTCATCTCGTCGAACAGACTTTGACAATAACTGATATCGAAGAATGCTCTGTTTTATTCGAAAATTGTTTAATTGAAGCAATATTTGAGAAAACAAAAATCGGATATTGTTCTCAGAACGCATATTATCTTCTTGAGCAACTGATTCAAAAAGGGCTTATAAAGTTCTCGCAGGATTATCTCCATTACGTTTTGGAGAACATTTCCGATGAATCAATGGAAGTCAGAAGATCATCTCTTGACTTCCTGTCCCTCACACTAGAAAAAAGGCTTTTTTTGGTACCAGTTGAGTTCACAGAGTATCTCCATGAACTCTTCGACAATGGATCCTATCAAATGAAAATATCGGTCCTTTATATATATGATTTACTACTTCAGATTGATGAAGAATATGCTGGTTCCATATCTCATTCTTTTATCGATGAAATAATTGAACTTGTTGATGCTAATGACCTGAATTCTCTCTCAACAATATTGAGTTTCATATGCACATTATTCAATATAAATAATGGTGTATTCACTGTTTATCTCATGAAAGAATGTCAATTATCAGAGGATTTCTTTAGATCATTAAATGATATAATCGAAGACCCGTCAATACCAGAAGATATCTGCGATTTGGTACTCAACATTAACAATGTGATAGAGTATCAAAAACCCAGGACTTTACGTGAGTAAAGTTTAGAATTTCTCAACCAGCAAATGATAAAAACTGAGTCTGCAATAAAAACATTGACGACTGCAATGTCTCTGGAGAATAAGTTGAAACCCAAGAAAGACTATGAGAAACTTGGTTTTGTTCCTGAATTCACACAAGATCCTCTTCCCAAAAGACTAATTTTTGAAGGGATCGAGAGTTACTTAATTCCTATTGATCCGGTTGCATACAACGACATTCGATATATTAAGAAAAAATTAGTCTCTCATTTTATAACTGCTTTGAATCATACCAAAAATCATTTGCAAGAAGCTGAATCTCTTGTTTTATCTCTTCAAGAATCACTTACAGATTGCTATTCAAGGAATTTAAACCCATATACTGCGACAAAAACGACAGCCAATTCTAGATATTGGAGGCAGCGTGTTATTTTGGTTAAAAAGCAAACTAAGTATCAAAGGATCCTGAATCTTCGAAAATTATCGCTGTGTTTAAATAATATTTCAATTCTCAAAAAGATTATTAAGGTCATTAAGGAACTTATTAGAAGGCCAAGAAATGTCTGCATTAATCAGAGTACAATCTTCCGACTATGTCAAGTCATAAAAGTTGAAACTGAGGTTCTTGCAGCTAATAAGATCAAAGCTGCTGAATACCTTCTGGGTGATATAAAAAATGCAATGAGATTCGTTCCAAAACTATTTACTAAACCCGAGCTCTGTATCAGTATCAACGAAGAATTCTTAACATCATCAATGAGGTTCAGAGATCCATTGACATTTTACTTGCCTGAAACAGAGGAAAGTAAAACATTTGAAGATTTCCTCAGATCGAGATTCTCTCCAATCAGATATTGTGAAGAAAACATGCAACCTATTGAGAATATGATTGAACTAACTGTTGAAATGATGAGGAGTTTTGCCAATATTAAACAACCTGATTTGGTTATAGTATTGACATCAATGGCTGCTCGATATTGGTTTAATAGGATTCCAGTATGCAATGACGAATTGTCAAAATGCAATCAAAGACTATCATCATATATATCATCAATGAGGCTCACCCCATTATCTGATTTAAAACCACCGAGATTACTTTCAAAAGCTTTTAAAGCTGGTATAACTGTAGCTAATCTATTTGAAGGAGAAAAGCTATTAAAACCAGCTGTAGATCAATTATTCACATGTGTATTTTTCACAAATCCTGTAGATGTTGCATACAATATACATCTTATTCATTTAAGGTTAGCAGGGTATGTAGCAGGTAAAATATCCAAAGATATTCATGATAAAGCCACACTTGAAGGGGTAGCATTTATGTGGAAATTACTATTTATTATTAGTGATATCCCATCTCCTGATTCGATCTTTGCATTTGTCACAAAATGGGCTCATATAAACTGTATCCCCGATATTCTCATGCAAAAATGTTCTGTTCCATTAAATGTACTGAAAGCTTTTCAGATTGAACTACAAAAAAAGAAATGAGATCACCCGAAGTCGACTAGAATTGTTCTATCAATTAGAACAGATGCCTCAAGGCTATCTTGTTTCTTTTTCATTGTCATATAAATAGAACTAAATACCACTGATGTAGTGGTGAATAATAGAATAAAAATTATGTATGGCTCGATTTTAATTCCACTGGATTCTACTTTTTCAGTTACAAAACAATAATATTCATTAAAAACAGATATTGGGATTATGGTCAATGAACCAACAACACAATTATTCGTAAAAACCATATCAGTATTCTCAAAATGATCAAACCAACAATTGTCAAACATCGTGTTTCCCATATAATTTCCAACAATTGCATTATGATATATATTTGAATGAATGGAACAATACCTAAAAGTCGAGAATTGTCCATAAAACAAAGTTTCTTCAGCATGGTTATGCTCAAACACACAATATATAACTTGACCAGATTTGTAAGTTAGAATTGATCCGCTTGTAGCATAATTATGGGAAATAATTGAGTAGCTGAGAATATACTGATCAATACTATTAATAGATGGTGAATCGTTTGCATTATTTTTAGTACAATTACACGAAACATTCCCACCTGAAATGTACAAAGCAAAGTTGACAAGAGAATTATAAAAATAAGAACAATAATTAATGGATGTTTGTTCAATCAGAAATTTGTTGAGTTTGGAAAAAGAAAAATACCCCATATGGGAATGACCAGAAAAACAATGAGTATAGCAACATGATTTTGAGAAAAACGATCCAGATTCAACATCAACACATATTGCTCCACCAATTATATAATAATCATCTCTATAAGCTGAAGAATTCCTGAAAGTACAACCATTCACAGTTAGAATCACATATGGAGCAATAATATTAACACTACCACCAGAACTTGAAGAATGGCATTCAATGAACAAAGAATTAATCAAGTTATAGCATGTTGAAATCGTCTCTATAACAAATTTAGTTTTGTAAACACCTGAGAAATCCTTGCATAAATTTGTACAATAATAGCAAGCAATAAAAGTACTCATATATGTGGGCCCTATGGTTGAAGTCTTGCAATCAATGTATGTTGAATTTGAACCCAAATTTGTATCGAAATAGCAATCAATACATACTAATTTGCTTTCGAAATAGGGACTTTTTAACATAACAGAATTCTTCATTATTCTATTCAACACAGAATCAAAAAATATTTGTGTTTTTGATGCCGAAACGCATTGAATTACATTTATTCTATTGAAAACAAATGAAATCCCTTCTTCAAATGAAAAAGACCAGTCGGATAATGAAACAATAGAAAAAAACACTGTATACTCAATAGTACTATTACCATTATATGAAAAATGAAGGTTAAAACCTGCAAATTTGTTCCTATTATTCGAGAAATTGGAACTTTTAATATAGAGCTCGGTCCCTATTGAATAAAAAAGATACTCAGAGTTATACCTTGCCCCTTCATTACTAATTTTTATTTGCTCGAACGCAACATTGGTGCTATAAATAGAAAAAGCAATTCCATTACCCGAATGGCATCTAAAAAAGCAAATGTCTCTTCCACTAACAACACCTTTCTGGTTTGAAAAATATATAGCACCACCAAAATCCAAAGCAGAGCATCCATCGAATAAACACTTAGTGATATTAAGCTTTGTAACAAATTTTCGGTTATCATAACAAAAAGCCCCTCCATTAGACTCTCTTGTAGTTAATTTGCTAAATATTGAGTCATGAATATAAAAAAAGCTGATTGTTTCGTTCCAAACAAAATACCTGTGCAACGCTTTCTCATTTATCTCGAATATTTTAGGAGAAACAAATGATAAAAACAAAAAAATCATAAAAAACATTAACCTGTCAGCAAGAAAAGATACCTGAAAAAACTTCGATTTTAGTACTTAAGATCTGATCCTCCGACAAATTCACGAATGCATGAAATGTGAGGAACCACTTCTATAGAAACTGGATAGAAAAGATTCAACATTCCCAATAATCGGCGAGCTTCTTTGGTGACTTCGATTGAGTATGGAGACTCTGGGTCTTCATCGGCCTCTGGAACAGTAGCCTCGGCCAGGAGAGCCTTTCCTTGAACTGATAGGACAGGCAATTCGTAAACTAGGGCAGAGTTAAAGAAGAGCTCAGCATTACCTTGGTATGGGAAGATATTGTTTTCTTCTCCCATCCTGACACTTGTCCATCTTCTGATGGTCTTTCGAGGTGAGTAACCACGATACCTGTAATCACGAATAATCCTCCTGATTAGGCGAAGGTCGGATGTGGGGAATCTATGATTAAAGTCAATGTTCAAAGGTGTGAGAGCAGACACATAAATTGGAGTTACTTTATCTTCACCGATTCCACGTAGAAGCTCGGGATTCAATCCATGAATTCCCTCAATTATCAAAAAGGTGTTTTGAGCAAGCGAAAACGTATGATCTGGTTGATCAAATCCCATTCCTTTGGTAAAATCGAATCTTCGGTGAGGAACAGAGCCGCCCTGAAGCAATTGGTGAACTCTTTGGGAGAGCAATTCGACATTAAGAGCATTAATATGCTCGAAATCCTTGAGTCCATCTGGTCCTGGTAAAATCTCGGCTGTATTCTTATAAAAATCATCCATGCTAACAACAATACTATTAAATCCGTTCACTCTAAGTTGAATGGCCAATCTAAGAGCGAAAGTTGTCTTGTTAGATGAAGAGGGTCCCGCAATTGTAACAACACGTTTCTTGCCATAGTTCTTAACTAAATGTTTAGCAATTTTGGCTAGCTTTTGGGCATGTAATCCTTCAGCAATCCATTTAATATCATCAATCTTTCTTCGATATATAAGATTATTGAGTTTCACAACATTGTCACAATCAATCAGTTTAGCCCATTCACGGTATTCGCGGAACATTTCAAATAACTTGTGAGGATCGGAGTATGGAACTAGCTGAAGAGGGCTAGTCAGAACTGGAAAGCGGAGAATGACCCCATTTTCGTATGATCTTATTTCGGAAATCTTAAGCCTTGACTTGTTCACACTCATTGGTTCAATTGTGTAATCAAGGAACTCACCACAGCTAATGCATGGAATAAAATCTTCTTGCCAAATCTTCAATAATCCAATCTTATCATGAAATCCATGTGCTTCGAAGAATTGCAATAGTTTTGACCTATCAAGACGGACCATCTTAATTTCAACGTCAGAGTTTAGTAATTCCCCTAGTGTTTTATTCATCATTTGTGATTGTTCTTCAGTAATTGGTTGGTATTCATAATCCATCATATAGTATCCTTGTCCCAAACTATGCTCAACTTTCAAAAGCCTCTTATAAAGTTTGTTATATATTGAACAAACAAGAAATGATAACGTAGCATGTTCGCTTTGCAATTGAGTTCGTGAAATAGAGTCGGTGACTACTTCAGAATCGCTCTTGGGACAATCGATCCCTTTAAGCGCTAACGCAGAATCTCCTTTATCCATTTACAAAAATGAATTGAAAAAATTGAGAAAACTTTCATCGTTTAAAAAAAGTGGAACGATTAATAAACTTCTGATTCATGAATTTGCCTCCTCTCTCTCAGCGAACGAATAATTTTTTTATGTTGATACTGCTATTGAAGAAGAGAATGATACGGAGTGATCTATGAACGAATGAGACACTTCAAGAGAACCTCCTCATGCACAGAATAGATAGTCTTGATTATTCTTGTTCCAGCTCCCAATAAATATGTAACTCCATTAGATGGACTGGTGGTATCAATAATGTTGGCATATGACATTGATATTGTTCCTTAGCTAGAAGAGAAGAATTTGCTATTGCTATCTGTTTCCTCATTATTTGATTAACAACAATAATAAGCTTGTGAAAGAGGATGGAGAATAGATAAGAATACCAGACACCTGATAAGCATTATTCATTGAACTGTTTGTGTTTTCAAATCTCTGATAACCTGAGGATAAGTAAATAGAATAACTTCCAGATGTTGATTGAAGGATACTGCAATTAATTATCCTGAGAAGCATATAGAATAGTAAAATGACCACTATAATAATAAAAAGCTCCACATGAGCAACTATTAGCACATATTATTCTGAGATATGAAAAGTCGAAGAATGATATTGCCCCACCCTCAGAGAACAAACACTGTTAATGAACATTGAGTGATTAATGTTGAAAATAATCTCATTTTATTATACCACAATGGAAGAACAATCAGGTAATTTTTTTAATTTTTCTAAAACATGTCTGCTTCTATTAATAGTGATAATTGATTTATATCTTATACAGTAATACTAAATGGGAAATGAATTTCAAACTTGGCTTTTTGGTTTATCAAGATTTGGAACTCAAAATAATATGTTTTAGGCAATATATTGTTAAATACAAATAATGTATATCATGAATCATTTTAAATATGGGGTTATTAGAATCAAAGATTTCAATGAATAAAGACTGGTAATTAGGCTTGCTCAAATTTGCAATAAAATGAAAAAGCATTATGTTAATTGACTTGGTATCAAACGGTAACTCATCATTCTTAAAGAGTTGTTTCATGAAAAGGAAAAACTTGTGACATATTTTCTTTGAATTTTCATATTAGACAATGTTTATCTTTATATGGGTTGTCAATTGTGAAAACTGTGTGAATACAGATACGAACAATGTGAGATCACTCACATTTTATAGTGGAGGAACAAAAACAGTGGCCAACTGTTTTTTTTCAAGGACAACATATTACAGGGGAAGTGGTAGCATTATATATATACAAGGGAGTCTTTCATTGACTCCCTTGACTTTTAAATATTATACTGGTCTTTTTGCAGTTCTTTATGCTTCTCACTTCGCTAATATCAATAGATATTGAATAGATTTTTAATAATCTAATTTTAAAAATTTGGATATAATGATTTAAAATTATTAGAAAATGAATTTAATCGCTATTACCTATCAATAAACACTTGGATCTTCGTTTCGATAACTACTGGAAAGTCCTGCAAAAACACTGTTTTTCACATTCGAATGATCAATAACATGGAATAACAGTTAATACGAACTGATTTTTGATTAGATGTAATTATTCTTCTTGAAAAAGCATTCAAAGATCCAATTTTAAATAATTCTGATTTATAACTTTCCTCAGTTGAAATATTGTTTATCTCAGCTGTGTAAAAACTAATGAAAGTAATCAACTCTCCAAATACAAATGGTTAAGTCGCTCTTCAGTGGATTAAGGCTCTTCGATTGGTTTTGTCTCAAATTACATTCACTCTTCTAAATTAGCTGCTTTTGTATCAACGGTAATTGGTTTCATTTCTTCTTTTGTTGCTTTTGCTTCACCTGAAATTGGTTCTTCTTTTGATACTTTTGTTTCAACTATAGTTGGTTCTTCTTTTGCTACTTTTGTTTCAACTATAGTTGGTTCTTCTTTTGCTACTTTTGTTTCAATAACATTTGGTTCTTCTTCTTCTTCTGTTACTTTTGTTTCTATAACATTTGGTTCTTCTTCTTCTGTTACTTTTGTTTCAACTATAATTGGTTCTTCTTCTGTTACTTTTGTTTCAACTATAATTGGTTCTTCTTTTGCTACTTTTGTTTCAATAACATTTGGTTCTTCTTTTGTTACTTTTGTTTCTATAACATTTAGTTCTTCTTCTTCTGTTACTTTTGTTTCAACTATAATTGGTTCTTCTTCTTCTTCTTCTGTTACTTTTGTTTCAACTATAATTGGTTCTTCTTTTGCTACTTTTGTTTCAATAACATTTGGTTCTTCTTCTTCTTCTGTTACTTTTGTTTCTATAACATTTGGTTCTTCTTTTGTTACTTTTGTTTCTATAACATTTAGTTCTTCTTCTTCTGTTACTTTTGTTTCTATAACATTTAGTTCTTCTTCTTCTTCTGTTACTTTTGTTTCAATTGTAATTGGTTTCGTTTCTTCTTCGACTTGCTTTGATGATTCTTCAATTCTCTTGAATGAATCATCCTCAAAAAGCATAATTTGTTGATCATTGCCTAATTCTTCATCATCAAAACTATCAATAAAACTTATGTTTCCAAAATGTTCTTGGTTTGTATCTTCTTGTTTGGGGTTTATTGAACTAATCTCATTATCCTTATTCTCAAAAGAAAACTCATTTTGAACTAATAAAATATCTTCTGGCTGGAGAAATGAAGTGTTTCTTCTCTGTTTGATATTATGTGCAATGGTACATAATTTGCTAGTACTTATTTTTCCAGAAACCCGATGTATTTTTGAGAATCTGGTTTTTTTTTCTTCTATCTCTTTCTTAAGTTGCTCAATTTCAGTTTGATTTTGTATAATGGTCTGTTCTTTTTGAAAAATTTCGTTCTCTTTCATATCAATTTGAATGGCTTCTTTTGTTCCAGGAATCCATATTTCAATCGGATTTAAATTCCGAATTAGATAGTTTTCCTGCATTTTTTTCAACACATAAGGAGTAATCAGAAGGGAATTTTCTATCATTTTGTTATTTGTCTTAATTCCATTTATTGTTGATATTTTTTTGCCAAAAACTGCTATAATCATGGAGTTAAAGTGTTTGAATTTGGAAATTGGCGAATTTTTAACACTAAAAATATCCAAAGATGGTTGAAAGCATCCTCCTCTCAGTGATATAATTGGACAATTGTCCATTCTTAATATTTTTAATGCTGGATGCATTCCTAACCCAAAAAAACTGGTAATATTATTACCAGATAAATCAATAGAATAAAGATTGCAATTTCCAAAATCGGGAAATTCTCTAAGGCCCCTACTAATCGAAGAATAAAAAGTCGCGCCAATTTCAGCTCTCTTGCGAACACATTTTTTCTTGTCAATCATTATAAAAACTTAACGGACCCAGATAAAATAATTGTTTAATGAAACAGAGATTAAAAAAAGACGTCCCCATCATCAAATAAAGCATCTATAATGTAGAATGATCCGCAAGATTTCAAAAAACTCGGATCATGTCTCAAATCATTGAATGATAGGTTCTTTCCGCAAATGGGACAAATCCAGCTGCCTGTTTCATGTGCTTGAGTTAAAAATGATAATAAATCAAAACATTGACAATGTGTGCAGTTGCACCCTCTGCCTGCATTCCTGATTTGCTTTTTCGATATTGGACAAATATCGCTAATAAAATTATCATCTGGTTGTATTTTCATATGTGGAAACTGTTTAACTATCTTTTCAACAAAAACTTCAAGATTATCTGGTATTCTCCATTCTATCGAAACAATAACTTCTCTATCAACTTCCATGGTATTACAAATTAGGTAATTATCACCATTTTTCAGTTGTTCAGTAATATCCACCTCTGTTTCGTTATAGCTGTATGGTATTTCGTTTAGAACAAAAGGAATGCAAACATTTGGCGGGTTCACAGCTAAAACTACTCGATATCCAGCATTATGTGTAAAAGAAAATGGACAAAAAATCCTGTTGCTCTGTGGTAATAATCTAAAGCAAATTGAGCCGTTAATAACTTGACCCACATACTGATAAACTTCAGGAACAGGTATTGATGGAGGAAAGAATGCTCCCTGGGAACCAGATTTAGGTATTTGGCTCGGAAGTGAGGAGGTTTCTCTCATATATACATTTTGAAAATTCTGTGCAATAGTTGACATACGCTGAGCCAAATCAACAGAACTTTTGTTAATTCGTGCAACGCGCCCTCCATTTCGTTTTCGAGAAAAAGAATCGGATTTAGAACCGAAAGAAGATGCTTCGGAAAACTTGGTTGACTGAAAATCGGAGGAAAAAGACATGTAGTGACAAATAAGGCTAGATTTACAATAACCGATAATCTAATTGAATGTGACATCTTGGTTTTGAAATGTTTATTTAATAAATCTGAGGTAATTCTCAAAAATGACCCTTATGAGTCGGGTCAGTTCGAATACATCAAAAAATGATGCGGTTTCTCTTATCGAGTGCATTGATGCTACTGGTACTCCCATGTCAATGGTCTTCATTCCTAGGTTAGTGCTCATTTGAGGGCCTATTGTTGATCCAGATCTTTGGGAATTTGATATACAGAATGAACTAAATTTGATACCAAATTCTTGTGCGAGAATCCTTGGGAATGTGAGTGATGATGACTCTGTAGCCATCAACATATTTTGGTTCCATGTAAAGAATACGCCATCTCCTAAGTGAGCTGAATTCAGTTCTTCCTTTACATCGTAATAGTTTGGGCTGATTCCATGAGCAACATCTGCAGATATCATATAGGAATTTCGAAGAAATTCTTTTGAGCATTTAAGCCTAGCGAAAACAGACTGCATGAAATTTGACTTCCCTCCTGTTAAATTATTTGATCCTATCTCTTCATTGTCGAACAATCCCATAAAATATGATCCTTTAATCGGATCTTTGGCCTCAAGAAATGCTCTAACAGTAGAATATGCACATGAAAGATCATCAATGCCCTGTGCACAGAGAATATCCTCATCAAATCCGAGTGGTGCAGGTGGTTGTGCATCAACAAAATTGATATCAAAGTTAATGATATCTGATGGCTCACATTCACATAACTCAGCAAGGATTCTCATAAAAATAGTGGTGGTTTCTGTTTCATTTTTCATTCCAGTTATTGCAATGATATGATTATCGAAATCAAAAACAGGCTTTAAAGAGAATGAAGGATTCAATCGACTTGAAACTGTTGGAATAAACGCGACTGCTTCCTTAGATTCTACGAGTTTGACTTCTATTCCTCCATTTTTATGTACAAACACTCTACCTGCAATTTTTAAGTCTCTATCTACCCATGAGTACCACATTCCGCCACCATGTTGGTATAATTCGACTCCTTGAATGTTTTCGCAAGAAAAATTAGATGAAAACCGAGCTCTTAAAGCAGGAAAATCACAATGAGCGTTACATATCACCCCAAAATCAAGATTACTGATATTTCCTGCAATTAATGATGCTCCTTCACGAATAACGAAAAATTTGTTAGGAATATGTTCCCAAGGCTTGCTTTCAAGTAATTCTTCATATCCAGATTCTATAAGAAGTCGTTTAGTATAATCAACACAATGGAAAGGTGTTTTTGAGTTTTCAAAAAATGATATTAAATCTTGTTTCATTTATTTTTTTGAACTTTTGCAATTTGGAAAAGCAAAAAGATCATTATTGCAATGCATATAAGGGGAATAAGTATTGATTTCACAAACATAAAATTTAAATTTTCGTTTTTGACTTTGATGATCTTCCACTAGCTTGAAGTAATGATATTACTAAATCAAAGTTTCCCTTTTTTTGTGCTTGAACAATTTGTGCCCATTCAAAATATAGTAATGATCTTCAGAATAATGAATGAAACTTTGTTATCTATCAAAGAATCTGTACTTTTTTGAATTAGAAACCCTACAACCTCTTTATCATAATTCAATGCGGCATTATGAATTGGTGTCAACCCAAGAGATTTTAGTTAAAATTTCCATTCTTAGTAAATACTAAAGCTTCATGAGTAATAAGATATTTTGAGATAGAGCTGTTACCTTTTTCACATGATAAATGAAGAGGAGTGTTATCAAAAAAAGTTGATATCCTTCATAAACAACAAGTTGTCTATATCTTTGGGATTGATATATACACCAATTCGGAGAAGAAACTCAACAACTTTCAAATGGCCCTCATATGAAGCTATATGTAAAGGGGTTTGCATAAAAACTTTATATATATCATCTTGTTTAATGCTTGTGGATCTGATCCATGATCATATAAATATTCGACAATATCAAGATGTCCATAAAAGGCAGCATAGTGAAAAGGTGTATTCTGAATAATCATCAACTCTTTTTTTAAAAGAACAATGAATATTATTTTTAGAGTTAATATTGGCCCCTGATTCGCATAAAAATTTGACAATAATAAGAGATCCTTGTTGTGATGCAATGTGTAAAGGTGTATTCAAAAAACTGGAAAAAGGAATTCAAATCAATGTTGGGGACATTATTTGTACAATTAATATTCACTCCATTATCGAGTATTTGTTTCATAATATCCTCAGAACAACTCCAAGAAGCGCAATGGATTGGAGAATTTCCTTGAAATTTTTGCTTATATCATTAACTCAAAAAATAACCTATCTTTGGAATCAATATCACATCCTTTAGTGATTAAAAAACGAACTGCTTCTGAATGGCCATTTTGCGCTGCATAATGTAAAGGTGTTTTTAGAAAAATGAAATACTTGTTTGTTGCTCACAATAATGATTCTATTAAAAACATTTAAATTTGCTCCATTTTCGTGAAGAAAGCCTAACAAACAATCAAAACCATTACTTGAGGCAAAATGAATAGGTGTATTCAATTTTTGGATAATTGAACTTGGTTGTTAACTACATTTATATCAGAAAGCCCGTCGAGTAATAATTCCGATGATTTAATATTTCCAAACCACGAAGAGTAATGAAGAGGAGTGTTACCATAATAAAACTGCTATCTTCAAAAAATAATAACAAATATTATCCCTAGATTCTGGATTTGCTCCTTTTTCGAGCAGAAACTTAACTGCTTCATAACATCCATTCGAAGCTGCATAATGCAATGGGGTCTTCCCAATACAATGATAGATATATTTTTAAAAGTTAAATATGAATATTTACGATTCTTATATCTGCCTCATGAGAAACAAGATATTTAATAAATTGCACATAACCATTCGAAGCAGCATGATGTAAATAAGTTCCAAAATAAGATAATGCAAACACAGATTCATGAATCTTATTAATATCCTCCCCATATTCTAAATAATACAAAATAAGCTTCATAAAGCAATATCCTGGTTCATTATGAGCCAAAATATTGTTAGTAACAAGATCTAAGTGATAATACTCAAGAACACTGTTCTGTTGTTGAATACTGTTAAATCCATGTTTGATAAAAGTATCAATGATACAACTATTACCTCCACTGTAGGCTGAATAAACCAAATTTTCAGATAATAATGCTCCAGATGACAAAAGAATCTGAAAACACTTAAATGAACCAAAATGGCAGGCTACAGAAATCAAACTTAGGTATTTTGGCTTTCTTGACCATTCAAATGGACTCCATTGTATTTCTTCTGCTATTTTTCCGTCATTTAGGATCTCAAGTAATTCTTGATCAAGATCAAACTTCAGAGAATAGCCAAAACTTCCAATTTGGAAACCAAATTGAATCATTTCAGATAATTCGGTTGGTTGGAATTGACGATTTCGCAGATTAAATTCATCATTAAAATTCTTAGTGAACAAATTTAAGTCAGAAATGATATCATAGAAAAACAACGAAGCCAAATAAGATCTTTTCCGGGCTAAAAGACCCAATATATCTCTTTTGTCAAAATAATTCTGATCATATAGCTTTCTAACTAATGAATAGCACCCGTTATTTAATAATATACACTTTAATTGTTGTAAAAATGAATATTCGCCCGATAGATTTACGATGAATTCCACAATCTGCCCCAATCTGAGTGGTCTCAATGGAACACAATGAACAATTTCCATCCCAAGAACATAAGGATCATTACAATTTATATCACCAAAACTGCGATCTTTTCCATATAAAATATCTTCCAACTCGACCTGTTCTCTGACAAGGGGATCAATGTAAACTTGGAAGTTGCTCATTAATAAAATGGTTTCTGTGTCAATTTTTTACGTTTATTTTTCATTGAATTGTAAGAAAAAACTAAAATTGTTGGCTGAACCACCGAAAATCAATAGCCATAAAATATCTATGAAGCAAAAAGTTGTTTTTGGGCCAGAGCCCACATTGGATGATATTCAGTCGGTGTTAGAATACTCTGCTATCTCTTTTAGACAGATTAATTCTTCGATTAAGCCATTTATATCATTGATTGAGGAACACTTTTTCAGTTGCGTTCAAAACCGACAGTTTTCTTCATTTGCTGAGTTAAAATCTTCAATTGTGAGTTCTTTAGAGCTTTCTACAGAGGTAAACGATTCGGAATTACCGATTGGTTGTGTTCAATTAAAGGAGATTATTGAAAAAACGGATTTTTCCCAAATTATATGCAACATTATTGATACAATCGATATAATCCCCGAAAAGTTGTTTTCTTCCTGTGATCCGCATGTTGCGAGTGTTTTGGTTGGAATACTGCTAATACTCCGAGACTTGAACGGTCATATGGGATTTTTGTCATGGGTAGCAAAATACATCGCACCCAAAGGTTGGCATAACAATCCATCCCTTTCTAACTCATATGTTTTAGCTTCAGTTTCTGGAATAAGAAAGAAGAATTTTTTCAAGGATTCGACTCCCTCTGTAATTGTGCTTGATACCAACTATTTAACACATATATATTCTCAGGATGCACCTGAAATTCTGATTAATAATGCGCAATTTGAGTTCAGTGGAGAGTATTTTGTTGTCAATGATATAGAGAACAAAAAAAAGTTTCAATACATTGTTGGTCCAAACTCCTCATCTATATGCTCAATATTTCGGCATCCAAAACCTTATATATTCTCCCAGTTCTTGGGACCAGTACCATTTCCTCAACTACTTCTTGACTCGTTTTCTGAAGCTCTAATAGCAAATGATGCATTCTTATTGCGTTCTTTTTTGTCATTAAATGTTCTGAAGGTTAGTGATTGCAGGCCTTTCTTAGGACATTTGGTTAATGTCTTCAGTTTTAAAAGGAGAATGACATTTTTCTTATCCACTTTAGCCTCTGTTGAGTTTTCTGATGATAGATTAACTGTTAATACTCTACTTCGATCTAATACCTACTTCACAACTCTTTTTAGGTATTATGGTGAAGCTTACGGAAGACATTATTTTGAAAAGGTAATAAAACCTATTACGATTGCAGTTGATAAAGCTGGTGATCTCAAAATGAGGAAACCAGACAAAGAGCAAACAAAACAAATTATTGACCTTCTCCTGTTTGCTCTCGATACATTTCTTCAAAGTAAGAAGTTTATTCCTGTACAAATGAAACATATAGCACGCATTTTGAAAGATGTAATGGTTGCGCATTTCCCTTCAAGAAGAGCTGTATTCAATGCTCTTTGTGGTTTCTTTTGTTTAAGGTTTGTTTCATTATTGTTTTTAGATCCAAAGTCGGTTGACGATTCTATAGTTCTCCAATCTGATTCTTCAAAAACCCTAATTCCATTTGCACAAGTTTTACAATTATTATTTAATCTTCAGACAGTAACTGATAGATATACATTCAGCAAGAAAAAGCAAAAGGCAATTCTTGTTGCCCTAGGGGAAGTTTTCAATTTTGTAATGGGTCTTCCAGAAATCGATGCTTCGCATATTATATATCCAAGCGTCGATGAAAGTGAATACTACACATCCCTTCATGCAATCATGACAGAAGTTGTCAATAAGAAAAATGAGGTTGATTTGGTTTACAATCAATTAATGGAAAATGAAGCAGGGAGAATGACCCCTGCTTCATACAGGGCAGCTGAATTGATTGTAAAATGTTTTGAATCATAAAACGATAATTCATACGTTTAGAATTTTTAATGAACTCAAGATTAATTCGCAATAGAGCGGTCAAACCTCAAATAAATGATAAAACAAATGAAATGAACATAACAGGATCGATTGAAACTAATAACCAAAAGCAAAATCCAAAGAATCAAGCGAGGCCCATTATTAAAACTAGTCCACCTGACGGATCTGAATCATTTTTGCCCATTTTTTCTGTTGATAAAGTTATCACTGTTAATGATAAGGAATATATTATTCTTGAATCAATATTTAGTGGAAAAGGAACCGAAATTCTTAAAGTAATGGATGAAACAGGTGAGTTTTATGCCCTCAAAAGGATCAAATATGGACCAAAAGATAATATGACTCGTGATAATTATATGAATGAAGTACAATTTTTGAAAGAACTCGGTGAGTGTGATAGAATCATACAGATGTATGATTCTGAAATTAACACCAATGAAAGAACAATATACATTGTCCTTGAACTTGGGGATATAGATCTCGGGAAAGTCATTTCTAAGCAAGGATTTGTTCAGCCCAATTATCTTAGGCACACTTGGCAACAAATGCTTGAAGCAGTGCAGGTTTTACACATGAATAGAATAATACACGGTCATCTAAAGCCATCAAATTTCCTATATGTAAAGGGAACACTCAAATTGATTGACTTTGGTATCGCAAAAGTGATTGATGAAGATGCTACGAGCACCATTTTTGAGAACACTGAATCATTCAAGTACCAAGCCCCTGAAGCAGTTCTTTCGATTCCTGGTCATGGAGCAAAAATGAGTTGTGCATCTGACGTTTGGAGTCTTGGCTGTATACTGTTCGAGCTTATTTACAATAGATCCCTTACCCCTATCGAAATCACAAAAATGGCAGACAGATGCAACCTTAAATTTGCTTCGATTGAAGGTAGACCTGATATGGATTTGTTGGTTGATGTGATGAGAGAATGCCTACATAAGAATCCTAAAAACAGGCCTTCAATCGAAGATCTTTTGTCTCATCCGTATGTATCTTGCGCATCTGTGTTCTTCTTGGACAGGGGCCTCTCAATTAAAGAAAACATACTAGGGCTTGTAAAACAGGTGCAAAACGAATATAGCGACTCTGAGTTTAATTGCCCTCAAGGGAAATTGGTTATTCACAACCTTTCAAGGCAGCTGCTATCTGGGAGGCAAATGAGAATCAATGCCAGGTAAACTGGGGAGTTCAAATCTTGAACGATTAGTAAACTTTGTTTTGGCCTGAACAGACTTCTTGAATTTTTAAATACATGAGTGCTATATCGGCTGAAAATGATCCCAATTGCCCCCCATATTCCTCCATCTATTCATATATAGGAATTGCGATAGCTTTAGCTTTCACTGCTATTGGTAGTGGTTATGGCACTGCAAAATCATCGATTGGGCTTTTTAAAGTGTGTGTTGAGCACCCTGAGCAAATTTATCGTGGTTTAATGCCTATTATTATGGCAGGTATTGTAGGCATTTATGGGCTTGTTGCAGCAATTATTATCTCGCCGTCTCTTACATATCCATATAGCCTCTATAACGGATTTTCTAACTTTGCTGGTGGGCTTTGTGTCGGTTTAGCTGGACTTGCTTCAGGATGCTGTATTGGCGTTGCTGGCGATGTTGCAGTAAGAGCCATGTCTCAACATCCTGAGTTATTAATGGGAGCCATGTTAATTCTCATTTTTGGTGAAGTTCTTGGTCTATATGGGTTCATTGTAGCAATAGTTCTTAATGGAAAATCCCAGGGCTGCGTTGCTCAGTAAATGATTTTCTTTATTTTTTTCTGTTTTTATGTCCATTTTGGTGTCCAGCAGCTTTGAGTCTAATGAAATACCTCTAGATTCCCTAAGCAAGAGGCCCCCAAAATCAGCTGAATCGAGACTTGAAAGGAAAAAAAAACAACGAAATGAAACCTATCATCAAAGGTTTATTAACAGGCTGAGGCACTCTTTTGATGATGCTGACCCTAAAAGTACGGGTTATTTAACTCAAAAAAGGTGGAATTTATCATCTTTGAGAGAGTTCATTGGTGATGGGAACATGGATGATGAGAAATTCATATCATTTTTTAAAAAAATAGATGCTACATCTCAAGGAAAAGTAACCTGGGAAGATTTAGTGGAGTATTTACTCAAAGAAAACGAGTCTACTAATCCCAATAAGAAAAATGAGGCTATTCATTTCATTAAAAAATGGAACATTCCTGCTCATTCCCGAATTAATCTTCATCGAGATATTGTGAATCAAATTACATGTTCTTACCGAACCGGTGAATTTATTACCGTTTCTAGTGATTCTGTTAGGTTTTGGAACCCACATGAGCTTTCATTTAACAGAGCAATACTTGATCCTGGATTCTTTTCCGTTATTCTTGTCATTGATTCATTATCAACAATTGCTGTGACTACTACCAACAGGAGATTATTGTTTTATGATTTAGATACCCTGTCCCAACATCCACTTGAAGTTTGTGCTTCCCCTCCTCCAAACCAAATTAAGAATTTATCTCATAGAGAATCGATTGGCGTTTTACAGAGACTGAAGTCTCAGAAAATGCCAATTTTTAATGTCCCATCAGCAATGGCAATTGCTACAATTTCCAATACTGATCCAAGCAATATTCTATTTTTTATTGGTGATGATCAAGGTTTAATTGAAGTTTTTAGGCTTGATGCTCCTAAGAGGAGGCAGGGAACTGATTTTAAGATTGAAAGAGTTGCTAGATCGCAAATTCATAAATCAACAGTTACCCAAATATCAACAGTCTCATCTACATGTTATGGTTCTTCTTCATTGGATTATAGCGTATCATTTTGGACATATAATGCTTATTCACATCAATTTCAAATATTACAAGTATTTCAGGATACTGAACCTGTAGTTTGTTTTTATTTTAATTCTCTTCAAAAATACTTGGCAACATGTGGAATATCCCGAGATGCTTATATTTGGTCTCAAACATCAAGTAAGAAAATTTTCAAACTTGGTGGTCATTACAACCAAGTTTTAATAATTAGTGAGTTTGAAACTACAACAGGAGAACTTTATATATTGACTATGACAAATAAGAATGAATTCCGACTTTGGGATTCTATTAATTATAGATTGGTCAAAGAATGGGCTGATCCTTCAATGAACAAGCTTGAAAATCGATATTCAAAGGGATTTTTTGATTTGAAGCGAAAAGTTTTTATAGCAGCATCATCTTGGCCTGAAAAATGGGCCGAAGACTCAACAGCAATGAAAGATTGTGTTCAACTCAGATCTCATAACCATCAGATAGTTGGATGTCATTATTCTAAAGAGTTTGAAGAATTAATATCTATCGATGCTCATTGTTCCATCAAAGTATGGGATGTATATAATGGACATATTGAGTCTTCTCATATGGAATTGTGGAATTCTGATTCAACAGATATTGCATCATCAGCCCTAGATCCCAAGGGAAGGCGATTAATAACTTCAACTTTTAAGAACAATGTATCTCAATGGAATTTTAATAGTGGAACAATAATATCCAAAATCTCTGTTCCTTCAAATAGATCGTTAATCTCAATTGTTAAGTGTTTTTCATTGTCAGGAAGGGATTTTTTAGTTTTAGCCGGATGGGATGCTGTATTTAGTTTATACATGGAAGTTGATAAGGGTGTATTTGAGAAATTTCGAGATTTTGTTGGCCATAGTTCAGATATTTCATTTGTTGAACCCTACTCAAATGGTATTATATCTGGAAGTGTAAAAGGTGAAATTTTTTCGTGGTCAGTAGATGCAAATATACCAAATTCTGGAATAGAATTGCACTCAGAAACAGCAATTGAATGTATCGGAACATATGGGTATACCGCATTTGTAGGTGATTCTCGAGGGGTAATGTATGTTTTGAGTTTACCGAAGTTGGTTGAAATTGATGTTTTTCCAGCTCATGGGATATCACAAAATCATTCATTATCTTCAATTGCTGTAGATGAGAAAAATCATTTATTGTATTCAGCTGACACTCTTGGATATGTAAAACAATGGAAAATCATTGAAAATGAGACTTTTACAACAATAGAACCAATAGAAATCTATAGATGTCATATGGATGAAATATTTCAGATTGTGCTGATCGATAATGCTGATGTCATTGCTACATGTGGAATTGATATGTGTATACGGCTTTTCTCTGTTAAGAACTTTGATTATATTGGGTTTTTAAATGAAGAAAACATGTATTCACTTCTTGATCCTTCCAAATGGATCAAAGTACGGCCTTTTTCCAATGATCCTCAGCACTTTGTTCGGAAACAAAGACTATCTCCAACAAAGAGTACAATTGGGATGGTCAGGAGTATGAAATCAATTCCGGTCTTTAAACCTAATGAACAAGAGAGTATCAAACAATCAGAATCAAACAAATCAATTTTACCTAATGCCCAAATATATGAACCACAAATTAATTATCAAGAAATAGGAAAAACACTTGAAGAATATTTTTCGAGTTCTTTAACTGAGAATAGTTACCACTCTCATCATCTTGATCATGAAGAAAAAGAGTGCAGCCATTTGAATATTTCTTCAACACAACTTGAACCATCAGCAAGACCATCTGAATTGATGAATACCATTAAAAAGCTCCAAGATATTAATCTATCCACCCAAGACAGGATGAGATCAATGAGTGTTTCTGAAAAGCGCTCGCAACTGAGAATGCCAATAATCATGACTCCAACCAAACGGAGAACATTCAAAGGCATCCCAAAGCTGGCAAAAACCAGCCCGATTCAAGACTAACGAAAGAAGTTAGTTCAATCTGGGAAAATCTCGATCAAGGTTGAATAAGCTTTTCTGTTCTTTCCTCTTTGGAGATCCTTGAGCGGCTATATGGTTCTTGTTTTTCTTCCTGTGTGATAGATTATCAGGCATGCTTGGGGATGATGACATTTGGGAAAAATTGACCTCTGCTTTGATTGATTCTCCATCGAAATCCACCAATCTAAAAGCTCTCCATACTGAAATCATATCCATGTGATTATTAAATGATATAGTGGTATATCCACCCTTATAATTAAATTGAAAGCTATCATTCCCTAACAGCTGCTTAATATATTCTCTAAAGGGTCCATTTCTATCGCTTGAGATATTATTTAGGATTCGAAGCTCATCCCGACCCTGGGCAATCCTCAACCTTATTACCTTCTGATTTCTATCAATCTTATAGAATTGCTGCACATTAGACGACATCATATCATAAAGGTAATCAGGACTAACACAAAGTTTCATAACGTCCGAAAGCCCAAACAACTTAAAAAATGGGATACAATTTTGCTTGTCCATACATGACACTAGATATGTATTGTGCTTGAGATTATCTACTTGTAGTAATTCGTCAATGGTTTTTTTAATGATTTCAGAGGATATTCGGAGCTTTGGAAATGGTTTCATTGACAAAGCCAATGAAGATAAACCAATGAAAAATTCTTTGACCTGAAGCTCTTTTCTGTTTTTGGGAAATGCTTGTTAGCCATTAATTTCATGCTTATTATCATTAGTTGAGTCTAGAAGTTCAAAAATCGTAGTTTGTAAAATTTTGTGTACGTTTAGAATTTATTTTATGGAGAGTTTAGCAATAGCACAGAGACTTGCTAAAAAGAGCGGATCTAAAGCTACTGTTTGCCCTATATCCCACAAAGTTATAAAGAGCAATTGTGTAAAGAATAGTGAAAATGAACCCAGAAATGGGATTGGTGGGGGTATGAAAAAACCTCATTTTGCTGCCCCCACACAAAATGGTGTGTTTATTCCTCCAATTGCAACTGCTTTTAGTGATGAAAACCTTAAAAGGTATTTTAAGAGATTTTTAGAAGAGAGAAAACTTGGCAAGATATTTGAATTCATTGAATGTGTTGATTCATATAGAGAAACATTCCCTGAGAATCCAGAAAAGCAAACATCAAGGCATCGATACGTTGTGGAAATGCTTGGAACTCTCCCCTCCAATTTTCTTAAAACAGTGTCAATGGTATCCAAAGATATGGCATCTGTAACCAAGAACTCGTTCGATTCATGTGTTTGTTTGATTTTGAAATCATTGAATGAAAGAGAGTATCAGGCATTCCTTGATTCGGAGCTATTTTCAAAGTGGATCCTTAAATATCACAATATTTCGGAAATTTAAACAATTTGATTCAAAGCTATTTTAAGAATATTTTATTAAAGTCTTCTTTCGATAGATTTCACAATTCCTGACCCTAAAACCTTCATTTGATGAAGAATCGAGTCTAAATCTATTTCAACAATCCCACTATCAGTGCACTTGGCAAAATTAAGATTTTCTTCCTTTAAAGATTTTGGTTCCATAATTGAATCATGATATGAAATCCCAATCTTTGGTCCAGAATACTCATCATACCAGAAATTCAAAACATCACCAAACCTATTAGTCATGTCATGAATGTATGATTCCACGGGATCAAAACCTATGAGCATCTGATCAATAGTGGGTGGTGTTGCGCTTTTTATATCGAACTTAGAATGAGTAGGCTTATCACAAAATATGCGTTGACTAGGGCAAACTCTTTGATGGTGATCTATAGATATATCAAATTTCCAATGCTTGGTTGGGATTGTAAAGATCCTATTAAACAATCGTAAAGTATTAGAGAAATGTGATTCAATTGCAATTTCCAATGATTGTTTTGCTGCTGCTTTAAGGAAAGTAATAACTTGTCTTGACGGTCCATTAACAGTATACTCAGAATTGGGACAATGAGGAGCAACAATAACAAGGGGAAGTTTATCAAGAAGCTCTGTACGAGGTTTTGTTCCATTCAATGATATCACATGAGGAAGATTGTCAATTAGTTGAAGGAATCTTAAAAATGCGGCATATGCAAAAAAGGGTGGGTTCTCAGAAGAGAAAACCTCAGCAACAAGCAATTCAATCGTTTCCTGGTTCAATTTATATGATGAAATTCCTTTTGATCTAACCCATCTTATAGAAGCCCTTATGCATTCTGAGAATGCAGAATATTTGGAAGACAGAGCATTAATATATGAATGGTGGATAATATTAGACTTATCAATCAATGAAACATAGTTTCCATGTGCTTGATTAGCAAAATCACGATATTCATTTAAATGATATGCATACACACGGAAAACAAATCCACGGAATAGAATATCAATACCTTCAGGATGAGGAACAGAAGCTATTCTTTTTTCTTTAAGTTTTCTATGAATTTCAATAAATATCGCAATTTTGAACTGAACTAAAGCTTTCAGCTCAACTGGCCATGCATTGCTTGCTTCAAGTTTCACAACAATATCGATAGCTTTTGGACATAATGTATATGTTCCTGCATTACCCTCATATGGTATATATTGAAAAACACTAGATTTTCTGAGATAAGGAGAAACAGGATATACATGTATTATTTTCACAGTGGTATTAATCATCCTCAATTGCTGTGTCAATTCTTCAAAAGCATCGTTTGGATTTGGATAAACTGATTTTTGTCCTGGTACAGTAAAAAGAGAAGAGAGATCGTGCATTCCAATGCTAACAACAATATCGCTAGAATAATTCAATTGAAGTGCCAAAGTGGCAATTTCTATAATAGTATTATCGCTTTCTAATTGAACAGATTCCAATAGACTTCCGTCCTTAAACCTTCTGATTATAGACTTCGACTTCCAGAAATCTCGAAAACTACTAGCTTCAGCATCTTTTGGATGAGGTCCACGTATGAATTTTTCGTATAAATCTACCGAGTGATCAAAAAAGATTCCAATAACAAATGGGTTGCTCGTAAAAACGGAAAACTCTTTAACCTTATTTCCAAATGCTGTAGTTAAGATTCCCAAAATCTGTGTCTGATCTCTAGACAAAGAATCGCTTTTAGAGCTGGATTCCAATCGAATATATGTGTCGTGGATAACTGGGGCTGAAGAGATCATCTTGTTTGAAAGACTATGATTGGCCTTGATAACGATAAACCTGGACCAAAAAAAAGAGCTGTATTTTGGGTTTAATTTTTGGCAGCGCTGCTTTCGGCTTCAAGCCTTTCAGCTTCTTCGGCCTCTCTTCTCCATTTCTCATCTTCTGTTAATCCTCTAAGGCTTTCGAGAACGGAATCATACATAAGTTTCCTTTCTTCTTCAACGCTTTCATATGAAACTTCTTTAACAGGGAGGAGTCTTAGGAAGAAACCAACAATGAGTGAGAGGAAACCAAATCCAACACATGAGAGCCATTGCTCAAGGGTGAGGTGAGTTGTATCAAATACATTTCCTCCGTATTCAACGATGACACCTTGGACAATACAAATACCAATGAAAATGATGATGAACAATCCGTTGGAAAGAATACCATCAAAGAATCTCTGTTGCTTGCTAACAACTCTGGAGTTCAATAAGTTGAATATCTGGCAAAAAACGAATGCATTGAATACCAATGTGTAATGTTGTGTTTTTGGCTTAGCTGTAGCCACATCTGTGATAACCCAGATATTATCTCCTGCTAATAAGATAATAAGAAGAATTGTAATTTGATAAACAGCTTGGCCAATGATGTTGACAAGTAAAACACCACTTAATAGCTGTACCTTCCTTCCGTATGGTGGTCTTTGGAGAAGGTAGTCTCTTGGCTTTTCAGTAGCAAGAGCAAGTGCGCCAAATGAATCCATAATTAAGTTAACCCAAAGAAGTTGAACAGGCTTAAGAGGAGAAGTATCAAAAACAATAGAACCTAAGAATGAAATAATGAGGGCTGAAACGTTCACAGTAAGTTGGAATTGTAAGAAACGACGAACATTGTCAAATACACATCTTCCCCACATCATAGCTCTCATAATTGATCGGAAATTATCATCAAGAATAACGATATCTGAGGCTTCTTTGGCAATTTCAGTACCTGTCATACCCATTGATAGACCAACATCTGCAGTATGAAGAGCAAGAGCATCATTGGTACCATCTCCTGTAACAGCAACAACTTCTCCGCATTGTTTAAGTACTCTTACAAGACGGAATTTATCACGAGGGGTTGAACGAGCTAAAACTTGAAGTTTTGGCAAAATCTCAATAAGTTTATCTTCTGGCATCTTTCTAAACTCGTTTCCAGTTAGGCATAAGCCGTTTTCGGTGAGAATTCCACATCTTGTTGCGATTGCTTTAGCAGTTTCAATATTATCACCGGTAACCATACGTACAGTAACTCCTGCAATATGGCATTGTCGGATAGCATCAGGAACTTCGTCTCTGATTGGATCTTCAATAGCAGCAACACCAATCATTGTTAAATCACATTCAGCAGCTTGTGGAGTTGAGTATTCGCCTCCTTTTCTGTATGCCATTAAGAGGCCTCTCAACATTTGTTTGGAATAATTAAGTAATTGTTGACCTAATTGTTCTCTGAATTCGGGAGTAATTGGTTGAATTGATCCATCAGCAGCAACAAACTTGGTACACATTTGTATTACAACTTCTGGGGCGCCCTTAACATTGATGAGAACATCGGTTTCACCAGTTGGATCTGCAATGACAGTTGACATTCTTTTACGATCTGAATCAAAATCAAATATCTCCAATGAAGGTCTATCCTTTCTAATCTGTTCATACTGGTAACCCATTCCCTCAACAAACAAAACGAGAGCACATTCGGTACTCTTTCCATCATATACAAGAAGGCCTTTCTCATCTTTGGAAATCTTTCCTTTGGAGTTGACAGAAACACCAATACCAAAAATGTCCTTGATTTCTTGAGGCATGTCTGGAACACTCTTAACATTGTAATCTGTACCACCATAATAGAACTGAGTAACGGTCATTTTGTTGGTAGTAAGTGTGCCTGTCTTATCAGAACAAATATTTGAAGCACCACCCATTGTTTCACAAGCATTCAAGTGACGAACAAAGTTGTTATCTTCCATCATCCTAGACATAGAATAGGATAAAGAAATAGTAACAGCCAATGGTAAACCTTCTGGAACTGCACAAACAAAAATTGTAACAGCTACAATGAAATGACGGACTAATGTGTTCAAGAATTGGAACTGCCATGGTTTCTTAGATATATCAACAATCCATTTTGTAAGTAAAACAAAGAATGTGAGGAGAGAACCAGCTACACCTAACCATGTAATTTGCTTAGCAAGTAAGTCAAGTTTTGTTTCAAGGGGCGTTCTTTCTTCTTCTTCACTTTGCTTAGCAATATCACCAAAAATGGCACCAGATTGGGTATTTACACCAACACAGAGAACAAGGGCCAAACAATCACCTTGCTCAACGGTTGAACCTCCAGTAAGAAAGATCGTGTCTTTAGGAACATTAATTGGTCGGGATTCTCCTGTTGTAGCACTTTCATTCACCACTAATTTTCTTCCACTAATAAACAATCCATCGCCAACAACTTTGTTACCAACATCCAAATATAACAAATCACCAACAACAACTTCTGTAGCAGAAATCTTAATTCTTTGTCCATTACGAACAACAGTTATTGGATTATCATTTTTCATTTTGTTAATTGCGGTAAAAGCAACTTGTTGTTTGTAATCTGTCACTGCTTGAGCCATGGCGACTAAAAGGACAGCAACGAGAATGGAAACGGAATCAATCCAAGCATGGCTGTCTTCTGGATCTGGAAAAGCAAGGGAAAGTATCAAAGCGACAAAAGATGTAATCATAAGAATAATAAGCATGGGCTCTTTCAAAGCATGGAAAAATAGACTGAAAAATGACTTTGATGGGGGGTCTGGAAGCATATTACCTCCAAATTTCTCCCTCCTTGGACCAATTGAATCCAAATCAAGAATACCTCTTTCGAGGTCGGTTTTGAGCTCAGATGCAATACCTTCAATGCCTCCAAATTCGTTAAGGCTCTCTTGTGTCCGGTTTTCCATAAGACCGACAAAGTCATGAATGGTATATTTCGTGTTCATAAATAATAAAAAAACGTATCTCATTGAAATTTAGCTGGTTTGTAAAAATTGAAAAGGTTATCTTTAGATTGACAGAAAAAGACCGTTTCCTTTTTAATTTGTGATAGTTCAAAAGAATTTTTGTTCGTAAACTATCAAAAAAGTGACATTCTATAGAAATTGAAACAGTGTTAAGACTTTTGAGAACATTTATGCTCATAAACAAGTTTGAGGGCGGATTTCTTTGATGATAAATAACTTTGCTCATTCAATAATTCTTGAGAGAATAATGTAAGATGATCATTACTCACATTATAATGGCCTAATATATAATCGCTAATATTTAATGGAAATCTTAATAGAATGGATTGAATGATTGAAATGGATTTAGCAAAAAGAATAGCCTCAAAATTGGAGAACATTCCATTAATTATCGATGACAATGTCTGATCTGCAAAATTATGTGAGTTAGTTCTTTCTATTAATTTAGAAAGCAATTCCAGTGTGGTTTCTATTAAAACTGTTGAATCTGATTGCAATGGAGACAGAAAATAGCTGGCAGAAAACACAGTGAAAAATGGTGCCCACTTATCCTCATAGAGCCTCGATACTACCTTCATTATTGAGATTGCAAGATCTGGATTATCTAACGGTATTGATGATGATATAAATGTCGAAATTCCTTCCGATAATCTATTTGTTAGGCACCATAGAACTGATACCAATGACATATGTTTCCTGTTGGGAGATTTGAAAAGAACAGAATCCAACCATGAAAACCCGATTCTTATATCATTATTCCATTTGAATTTGTAAGATCCTTTAATAAATGATGCAACACATGTTTGGATGAAATCGTTGGTATTTTCCCAAAACAAACAAATTCGGTTCAATAGACGAATAAAAAGCCTCTTGCAAAAAAGTTCTGTTGTGTTATATCGCTGTTCAGAATATGTTTCTTTCATCAAAATTTTAATCATTCTAAAAAAATCGGAGAGATCTTCAAATGAATTGTTATCGATAATATTATTAATTTTGTCAATTATGGTATTCTCAATAGGTAAAAATACTTGCGATAATGAATTTGCATCCAATTCCATAAAAGACACAACATTTAGGACTGTGGTTATCAAGTAGACCATAATATTCATTTCAATTACGGAAATCCACCCTAAGATTGGGAAAAAAATATCATCTGGATATTCTGCAAAAACTCTAGGATAGTGGTAAGACAATGAAGAAAGTGCTTTGGCACTCTCTATGCTTGGATCGAGCAAGAATATCGAACCGCAATACTCTATACAGTTCATTGAATAATCAGAACAATAAACACAACATTCTTTGATAAAGAGAAGAGCAGTTGATGCATTGCATTCACTACTCAATAGAAGCTTCATAAATGATGGTGCAACTTGTGAGCATATTCTTTCATGGGAATTGGCAACGGCATAAAAAACCCCTGTAGTGGGATGAGATAAAAGAGAGTTATAATAATTGAACATGTTGATGTCCCCACTGGATGTAATGTTATAGAATGATTTTCCAATTGGGATTTCAGAAAAACTCGATGGGTCTTCATTAATCACATAGATTAAGAGATCCAAAAACGAAAATATTTCCGCCCAAAAAGGGCACTCTTGAAACATTATAATATTCTCGAAAGTACATGAAGCTGTCTCTGCAATACTATTAAATTCTTGAGGATATGAACTAATGTATTTCATATGTTCGATCATTTGATCAAAAAGGTCAGCGGAAAAACTTGCAGGAACACAACTATAAAAAAAATCAGCTCCGTAATCTATTGTCTGAGACCAAATGTGTGTCGCCATCGAGATATTCATTTCATCAGACTCTGCTGATTCTAACAATATACTACAAACAGATATCATTATAGATATTACTTCTTGAATAAACTCGATTTCAGGCTTGCTTAAATGATTTGGATCATTTGCACATAACAAATCCTCATAAAACTGAATAAGATTTGGATAACAAGAAGGTATTTCTGATGCCCTTTGCAAATGAGATATGTACGGGAAAAATGGATCGAATTCATCTGTAAAAACATGTAGAGAAATTGCAAGTAATTTGAGCCAATCCGCATTAATATCAGAATTAGATAAAACAATATGCAGATAATCTAAACACGAATAAAATTTTTGAGTAAATAATTCGGTTTCATCACAAGAAGAAAAATATTTGTACTCGAAAAAAGAATACAAAAACACAACAAGTTGATTCATACTAAAAAATGAGACAAGTTCGCCCGATAATGGAGAATATGCAAATAAAAAAGCAGCAATGCGAATAATAGAATTAACACATCTATCATCAAAAGAATTTATATGGGTTAATGATATTTTGACAAATTCAATAATTTCAGAAACTTCTTCTTCTGACAAAATGTCATAAGAAATTTCCATTCTATAGACAATTGTGCTTAAACAAAAAAAGACTAAACTTGAATTCGAAGATGAGGAAGAAATACTGATCGCCATTGATAAAGACTCCAAATTTTCTCTCCAAGATATCAAATAATTTTCGGCCTCTTTTCTAGAGTTCTCGTCAGCGTATTCAGAGAAAAACAAGGAAAACGCTGACTCTAAATCAATTCGGAAAAAATTATTTATGATATGAAAAATTGTCGACAAAAATCATACATTTATTCTAATTATTTGGCACATCAGAACCCTCCTCTTCCTCATAGTATTCTTCTTCTTCATATAATGAATATTCTTCTTCTTCTGATTTAAAAACAGAAACATTGGCAATGCTAAATAAATCTGCAACATCATTTAGTTGGCGGGCAATCTCAGGTCTCCTATATTTGCATTTTTCAATCTGCTGTCTATATACTCTCATCACACTATCAAGAGATGCTTTGAGATCAGAAATTGAATCAGGCCATGCTTCAATTAAAACACCGCATAGTATTGAATACTGAAGTATTAATGTTTCTAAATTAATGCACAGATTCCTTGTTATCTTCCTTTCTTTCATTGAATATGGATCATTTATTTCATTGAAAATGTTATTCAATTCGTCTTGTATACTCTTTCGAAGATTAACCATGACAATAGAATATCGCTGAGATGCAACATCGCAAGCTGGTCTCAAATCTACTATGAAATCAGGTTGAGATTCGGAATTATTCTGTCTTCTATGGAAAACACTCTTAGGTCTTCGATCAAGATCTTCTTTTTTGGAAATCAGGTTCTCGATCATTTTCTTTACAGTAGATATATCTCGAATATTCCTATGATTCTTTGCAAAAACCAATTGTCTTTCAAGAGCGCATATACATTCGGCATGTGATCCAAGTTCATGCATAAACCCTTTATAAGCAAATCTCACTGATGCAATTGCCTGGTCCGTTGCATTTTCAAGATCTTTAAATCTTGACAATACATTGTTTGGGTTCTCAATATTGTATTGATAATTCGGATCTATGCTATAAATGATCTCATTCCAATCAGAGTTTAGTCCTCGGAAAAAAGTTGCTCGAATGGCAGACAATGTATCATTCATCCAATTTATGAACTCATCAACAGTTGGTGTTAGCTCAAGTCCTTTGGTTTCATGAAAGTTTGCAACAATCCTATGAAGCCTTGTTCGATATTGGGATTTTTCTAAAAACCTATCCAAAAAGCCAATCATTACCCGTTTGCACTGCAAAACCAATTGACCATTATATTGTATCCTAATTTTTGAGAAAAATGTACCCAGATAATTCAACCTGTTTGTTGCAAGCTTTCTCTCATTTCTTAGTTGCTTTTCTCTCATTTTCTCCCTCCATAATGAAGGAACTTTCCATTTAAGATCTGATGCAAACTTTTGCAGAGATGGAGGTAGTTGATTCAACGAGTGAAGTTCCTCAAATCCAAGTTGAATCATTATATTTGCTGCCTTGATTGAAGTAAACAAGCCAGCAATCTGCTTACCAATTTGGCTTTTCAGTTCTTCGATTTCTTTATTTATGGATTCTACTGATGAATTGGTAAAAGACTTGAGATCAGAAAAATCAACTTCGTCATTTATCTGATCAAATGATTGTGGAAACAATACAGCTTTTGATGTCACATTTAAAACATCTATTCGAATCTGAAACAAAAGATCGTCGAAACTAGGATACGAGATTGCAAGATGTTGATTGTGTAAAGAAATAATTTTGGAAAAAAGCTTATCACGATACCTTTCACGCCAGGTATAGAAGCATCTATAATTGGCTCGAAGCCTAATCATATGATTCTCTAACAAAAATTCATTAGTCTGATCTCTGACAAATTGATCCAAACTCTGAACAGAGGAGCATTCATTGCTGTGAATAGTTACAACACTAGAGCGACTCAGTATGCTGAAATCTTCTTCTGGTTTAATCGGAGGATAACTTGGAGGAACAATCGACCAATGAAGACTCTTATCATCCAGCTTTTTGCCGATAAATACATCATTATTTGATGATAAGCGCAAAGTGTCGAGAATATCAGAATCAATTAATGTAAGCGGTGGCAAAGGATCTCTGGGGGACTGCTTTGTTCTGGAACTCCTCTTAGTATTACGAAGATGTACTTCAGAATTTCTTCTAGGAGTTCTAGCAGATTTAGGGAATGTGATTTCACTGATTGCCAGTGCTTCAATTGTTGGCTTTGAACGAATAATTTGCAAGCGAGGTGATATCTTTGTTCTATATGTTTGTGGTTCTCCTTTTTTGTTGCCTCTTCTTGGTGCTCTTGATGACTTTTTATCTGATGGCTCTTGAGGAATTGTGCTGGACATCAAATTCAGATCTGGTACAAAATCTGTTGGGGATAACCCATTAATATGGGATAATAAAAATGAGCATAATGCACCATTATCGATTTGAGCCAGCATTGGTATATAAACTCTTATTCTAGGTGTTAATTCTAGTTTATCATTTGAATTAATGAGTTTCCAAAAAAAATGTCGAACTGGCTCAGATGAAGATTGTATCTTTTTGGATTTAAGATATTCGTCGCATAGAATAATTAATTGATCTTCTGTTTCCATTTTAAATTATTAACGTATACATTAACGATTAGTAGACTAGCTTCGATTTACTTGAATAAATTATTAAACTTGTTTTGGAGTTGCCTATTCTTATTGAAGCTCTTCAGTATCTCTCTTTCTATTGATTTATTATTTTTCAAAATTTCTTTGAGTAAACCCTTTAATCCATTCATAGTGTTCTTGCTAAAATCGTGCTTTTGGAGTTCCTCTTTGGGCTGCATTAACAAGTCTGTTATTGTTTTTGCTATTATGGGGACAATTGATGCCCATTTCTTCATATCTTCCATCATTTTAACCAAAGATTGGGCCATTTTCTCAGATGTATTATACTCTGGATCATATGGAAAATCTGCCAAAATTTCAACAACAGTTTCTTCATTAATTTCTCCACCAAGTGATGTCAATTCAAGAATTGCTGATGCAACCTCTGCTCTCCATGATGATGGATCCATTTCAACAAGTTCTTGCCATAAAAAGAGCATTTTTGCCATATAGCTATCAATATTAATGGATTTTGGTTCCTTTGAAACCAATGTCATTAATAATTGGAGCATGATTTCATCCAAATCAGCTTTGGTTCCACTAATCTGAGCAAATAATACTTCTGACATTTCAAAAAGATTCTTCCCGCTAACATAGCTATTCTCTGTCAAAAATCCTAAAAGATTCAAAATTGAAGGATACATATCAATATGTATTTGAGAAAACCAAGAAATAGCCACATTTGTAATATCCTGGGCCATTTTTGGATAGTATCGAGCAATTGCTCTGAGATATGAATAAACCTCAGTTTCTTTGTCAGAAAAGGCTGATGGTGGCTTTCTGCCGAAAACAGGATGAATCCCTGATAAAAGCGTTGATAAAAGTGGTAAAACTGTAGATTCTGGAATCTTGTAAACTTTATGGAGTTTTCGAAGAGCGATAAGCATTGGATTAAGTAGATCCTTCTCACCGGTTTTAATGGCAATTGGAACTATAGATGAATACAATTCTAATCCAAGAGGTTGCTCATTTGCTTCTCTAAGAAGTTCAGCAAGAATTGAACCGGAGCTAACAAGATGTATTTCATTTGAGGAAATAAACCTAAGAGCAATTTCTTTGATATTGTTGTACTCTTTGGTTGCTGACAAGCATACCACAATTGTGCAATAAGCAACAGCAACATTGCCTTGAATTTTTGGAGAAACAGAACTACTTGGTGATAATATAGAAATGAATCTTGGAAGAAGAGACAACACTGGTCTTCTAGCAGACTCAGCAGCGGATAAAGTGAATGGAACAAGAGCTCTTGAAGCATATTTGTATAACACTGGGTCATCACCCTTCATCATTTCTATTGCGATTGGTAAATACAAATCAATACATGGTTCAATAAAATCTTTGTTATTATCAGATATTGAACATATTACTGATAAAATCTCAGACAAAAGCTTGGGATCAGATTTGTTACTTCCATGGTTTAAAACAAATTGCATAGCTGGTTCAGAAAATGTTTCATCGCTGTTTCCTGCCCTAAAAATGTGACGGATCAATTTAAAATAGTTGACTTTGTCTGTTTCTGGAATTGAGGAGAAAGATCCAAAGATAATTGATGCGCATTCTGCATCGAGCTCAAAGTCATTCTCTACAATAGCTCTAAGTGCAGAATAGCAGCATGTTCTGACTAATTGATCGGGGAATGTTAAATACTGAAGAACTTTGTTAGATATTGTCTCAGGAATCGGGAAAGAGAGGCTCTCTGAGTAATAGCTTAGGCTCTCGTATATTTTAAGGCCAGAACATATGGAAATTGGAGTCTTGTTAAAACAAGATTCAACAATTTTGAATAATGATTCCTCACCAAAAACATCAGCAACTTGAGCAGCAAATGGAGCAAAAACAAAGAGAACAGGAATATTATCTTTTTGGGCAACCTTGACTTTAAAGAAATCTGCCATAGCTTCGGCAGATGAATCTGGAAAAGATTCAATGGGAGCTGCTTCGATTGCATCAATTAATTCTTTTGGAACACCATTGGTCTTGGATACAAAATCGTTTGATATTTCTATTAACTTCATGATGATAGATAAAACAAGTTCATAAGGAATAATTGGGAACATTCTCATGACAGGTATAGCTGATTTAACATCAGTAATATTGGATATCTGCTCTTGAATTAACAAAATTGGTTTTTGGTTGAATGAAGGAGCTTGAGCTAGAATATCTGATATAATTGGGATCACAAACTGAGATCGGTCAGGTTCGTTGTTAAGCACTCGGAAAACGCATGACATTAATTTTTCATATAGTGTGGGTTCATTTTTCATTGCTTCCTCACTATCTAAATTGGATAAAATGGCGAAGAGGCCTACTAAAATAGATGAATCAGAAAAATCCATCATAATCTCAAGAGCTTTATAAATTTTCTTAATATTAGATTCTACAAACTCGGTCTTGGATACAGACATTATTTTAACAAAAACATTGCCCATTATCTGAGTTGGCTTTGGAGAAAACACTAAATCGAACAAAGCACACCATTCCCAATTAGAATTATTCAAAATAAAAATACATGAATTGGAATATCTCCCCACAGCTAATGGATGGAAACCATAGGCACTAATCCTTAATATCTCATTTTTGAGCATATCTTTTTGAGCCCCAGTCATAGAAGGCCATAATTCTGCTATAAGTGTAGATGAAATATTTACCAAGCCTACATTAAACTCACTTTGAACATCAGATTGAATTAATTGTAATAACTGGAGAAAAACATCAGGACTAATATCAATATGCGGCTCTATCACAGCCTTTTCTGATGAAGGAGATAAAATATTCCGACCAAATGATGCAACTGTCTCAGCAAAAGCCTCAGACATGAATTCCAGGCCACATCGAAAACCGCAAAGCCCAGGTTTTTTTAATTTTCATCTTGTTTAGTGCAAAATACCTTTGATATTATATATTTAGATTTTAAAAAATGATAGGTGTCAAAGCTTCTGTTTCTCAAGTTAGATTTAAGTCTGTGATTCAGGCATTTCAAGAAGCTGGGATTTCTTATGATGAAAACAATCCGTCTGCAATCATTGTATGGCATGATTCTTTGAAAGAATTCGATCTATTCAAGTCATTGAATCCCTGGCAAGTAATCAACCGGATTCCGAATATGTATGTTATCTGCCGAAAAGCCACGCTAGCAAGGATTATTCATCACATTAAACCATTTTTTCCAAATGAATTCTCGTTTATTCCTAAAACATATATATTACCATACCAAAGAACTGAGTTTTGTCGGGCTGTTAATAAGGGAATCAAAAGGCATATTGTGAAACCTGATAATGGGTCATTGGGGCAAGGGATAACAATCGTTGAACCAAAATCGCAATTTATGACTGATGATTCTCTCTATGTCGCCCAAGAATATATTCAATCTTGTCATATTAATAACCATAAATTTGATTTGCGAATTTATGTTTTAATTGCTTCATTATCTCCTCTTGAAATTTATGTATACAGAGATGGTGTTGCCAGGTTTTGCTCTGATGAAATTGGGGAGAATACTATCTTTAGTCAAATAACCAATGTTTCATTAAACAAAGGAAATCCTGAGATGGAAGAAATGTCAACTATTTCAAAGTTGGTATCAGATGTTTTGCCTCTCCTTAATACAGATGTGTCATCAATTTGGGAAAAAATAGATAGAGTCATTGTGCTTACAATTTTAGCATCTTATAAATATTTGAAACAAGCTGAGCAAAAGCAATGTCCTCCAATTGTTTATCCGAGATGTTTTCAGATTCTTGGTTTTGATATTTTACTTGATGAAATGCATAATCCACACGTTCTTGAAGTTAATTACAGGCCATCTTTGGATTATTACCAAAGCAGAGAAAGAAGAATGAAAGTTGGAATGATTAGGGATGCATTAAGAATTGCTGCTCCTTTACAGAATGTTCAAAGTGCTGTTTTAGCAAGGAAATGGTCTTGGGAAATTGACAGTTGGAAAAACTTCATGTCACAATCAATAGAACTTCAAGCATCAATCAAGTTTGCCAAGGAAGAAGCAGAAAAATATGGGAAATTTGTTAAGGTTTATCCATCAAATGGTGATTCTCAAGTTCTTTATGATAAGATAATGAATACAATATCCCAACTTCCACTTCCAATTATACCTGGAATTTGAATTGAGATATTTGTATTTCTTGTAATAATTAAATCATTCAAGATTATTTCGTCAGTTATGTTTGGAAAAAATAAATATTTTTTGATTTATAAATTTCAACAAAAAAACTCCGAATCGGGGAGTCGAACCCCGATCACTCGGATGAGAACCGAATATCCTAACCGCTGAACGATGTCGGAAATACATTATTGATTGAATTCCACTTTATTGAATATACAACATATTGTTGCTTTCATTCTTTAGATTTGATAAATAATTATTATTTTAGAAATCTTAATTTGATAACCCAAATGTATTTCCGACATCGTTCAGCGGTTAGGATATTCGGTTCTCATCCGAGCGATCGGGGTTCGACTCCCCGTGTCGGAGTTTTTTTTAATGAATTTTGAAATTGTTTTTTTAATTATGCAACAAGAGGCAAATCCATTGTACGTTCATCAATCAGTTCTTTTTGTTTGTGATTATAGCAATAGATGCAAAGAATAATAGAACATATTAAGAGAACCATAAAAAAGAAGGAAATTGAGAGTAGAAGGAATACTTTTTTTGAAAAAGAATCATCATGAACACGAATGATACCACAAATATGTTTTGGATTTGGGCATTTTATACTTCCTTGGTATCCTTTATACATTACTTCTTGGTTCTCTGTAGAACACAATTTGTAATCTCCATTAACTTTAATCAACAAGTGATTAAATGGTGAACAAAGCATTTCAAAGCATCTTGGAAAAGACTCATTGGATGAATTGCCCTTTTTTAGCGTTGAAATTGCACAAAATGACTTCATTCCATATGTCTCTCCATTTTCTGCTTTCTCTGAGCTAGTTAATGACGAATCAGTACATTGCCTGAACCTGTAAAGAGACTTCACCATCATGTAATCAAAAATATTTGATGTTCCTCGTTGATCAAGTTCTTGTGGATTATAAAAGTCTTTAGATGTGCAAAAGCCAGACTTTGTTTCTTCATTTGCACTACAATTAACTTTAACGGTTGATGAACACAATGCTGGGCCACTATAATCATAAAAGCATTGATTCTTAGACTCATTTGGCCAACAAAGATAATGACGAGGGAAAGAAACTTGTGGTGGGCCTGATAGAAATGATTTAATTGGGGTAGAGAGTATTGACTTCCCATCTCCCCAATAGAGTGGCTCTGCATCAATACGCTTAACATTATACCACCCAGTGTCTTGGAGTAAAGACAGAGTAAGATTGGATATAACCCTTTTCCCAAGGTATACAGATCCCATTAGTTCAGAAAAATAAACTCTTGAAGATGGGTGAGAATCAACCTTTGTTCCGCTCAAACCTGGTTCAAACTCAATTCCAGCAGGAATACCTGGAGCAAACTCGGTAATACCGAATCTTTCCTGGACAAATAAAGAGGCTTGCTGTGTATGTATTAAGTGATAAGATTTGTTTGGATATTTGGGATCAATATGCACTGAAGCGGGAAATTCCGAATACTGAAGATCTGTTGATGGATCTATCCAATGCCCAAAAAGTGATGAAGATATTCCAAGTATATGACATAGTTCATGAAGAAGTGTTTCGAAAAAATCTCTTGGTATTGATGCTAATGACTGAGACTGCTCAGGTATTCTGGTTGGATTGATAAAGATTGCACCGGTAATTGGTCTCTTATTACTCTCAGACTGCTGATGATGGATTGCTACAGCTTGAGCTGATGAAACTGTTCCAAACGGTCTGGCAACAACTGCAACATGAAGATCGGATTCTGATTGTTTATTGGTTATATTAACATCGCGAATAGGAAGGAGATCAATTGGTGCTGTTAATCTATTAACCATTAGTATTGACTCAATATAAGATTTAACATTAGAGAGAGTTTCGTTAATAACTTTAAACATTTGATTTGTAACTAGATCTTTTTGTGTACAAACAACAGGATCCTTAAATAAAAACCATGATATAACCTCACCTTGGTATTTACACATTTTATCATCAGTTCTATCTTCGATTAATCCAGTATCAAAAACTAATCGGATCTGTTTTCTATTTTGGTCGAATGATTCTATTTTTTTCATATTAAATTCGCTTTTGTATTGTGAAATGTGGCTTTGGGCATATTCGTGGAGGCATTCGCTTTTAGATAAAAGGATATAAAAAATGAACAACATTAATACTAGTAAACAAATTTATTCAAAGAATGCTCACCCCTCTTCCCCGAATTGAGTTTCGAAGAAACTCAAGACGATTTTGGTCGCCATTCAAGAAATCTGAACACATTTGGAAATCAGGATCCACATTTTTAATCAAATCTGAGCAAAGAAGATACATTTGGGTTAGTGTTGTTTCCATGTATCTCATTGAAGATACAGTATATGGTGGATTAGAAAAAATCAATACTAATACACGCAAAAAATGATATTGGTACAATGAACCAACTTTGTTATAGAGCCAAAAATAGAAATTTGCAGTATTCTCAGACACATCAAAATCAATGACAACGGGACATGCAGCAAGAACAAGCTCAATATAATCAGATATCTGGTATTCGTCTCCAAAAACATTCATACACAATTCACCAAATGCAGACACACAATTATCTCTCATCATGAGGAACCTTTCGGTCTTTTGAACTGGTAGAGATAATTTCTGAATACAAATTTCATATAAATCCTCTGAATATGGGAGAACTAAATCAGGAAAAAGTTCAGAAATCACTCTAATGCAAGAAAATGAGTATCTTTCGTCTTCTGTGCTAGCAACTTGCAAAGATATTTGGAGCATATAATTTATAAAAGGTTGATCTAATTCACTAGATGCAGCAGATATCATTTCACTGGCAAATCTAAGTGATATTGACCTTAATTGAGGGGCTGAATTCTGTGTGAGTTCAGTAAAAAGTCCAAAAAAATCTTGCAATAACTGTGGAGCTAAGGTTGCAGATGATGAAATCATCATTGATATAAAAGTAGAAATACTTTCGATAACACTAGAGAATTTCAAAGAAATTGATATATCTTTCGATATAATACTTATATATGTCTTTGATAGATCAAGCAAAGGTTTGATACATATTCCCATTGAATCATAATCAAGTTGATCAACAATTGTTGAAGCAGCATGAAAGGCTTCAACAATAGTTTCGCAATCATTAGCATTTAAATCACTATCTGATGAAGGTTCTGGGATTATTGCTAATAGTACATGAGCCATCCTTACTGATAATGAAGCGACATAAAAGGAAGACTCATCTACATAGTCTAAAGCGAGTGCCAGATTTGATATTGCAACAGATGATGCGCATAAACATTGTTTTGAGACAGAAAAACCATGTATTTCGCAGCATTTAATCAGATGAGCTGAATATTGATAGCACATATACTTATGATTTTTAATGATGACGCTAAATAAACGAAGGGCTATGGCACTTGATGAAAAATTTGGGGCGAATTCTGCGTCTATCAAATCAATATTTTCAGGATCAGATGATTCCATATATTCTAATAGAATGCTTCGATAATCTGGAGAAAAATCTTTTGATGCTCGATCAAGCAATAATGGCATAATATCATCAATTACCCGATTAAAAGAAGATGGGTAGTTTTCGGCCAATGTTTCAAGCGCTGCAAAACATGATAGAGATAAAACCATTCCCTCTTGATTCAGGTTATTCATACAATAATCCAAAAATTCTTCAACAAAGTCGTTAAATAATGTACCTACCACTGAAGCCACACGAACTGTACAATCAACTGCATAACCTTTAAGAAACTCAGATGATTCTGATGTGCTGTTCAAGATATCGAACATGATTTGTACAAAAACATTGAAGTATACATGAATTTGTATGGAAGACCAATATGCTAAAGATGACATACAATTAATGGCCATGGCTTGCAAAACGGGTTCATTTTCATATACTATTGTTGACATCAAAGAGAATGCTTCTAGGAATATATCATCGCTCTGACGACTTAAATCAATAATCTCGGTAAAACTAGAGATGTTGTCTGATGAAGGATACTTATAAACAGCATGGAAAGAAGCTCTTATTATTTGCTGAGTTATCTCATCATTCTCGTTTTGAAAAACTTTTAAAAAGGTGCAAGAACAGTGAACTGCTGTTTCAATCAGCAAAATGGAGGTTGACTCAATACATGCTAGAATAATATCTGTTAAATCATCCAATTTATCTAAAAAGAATGCCGGATTACATTGAAATGCGCTGCATAATGAGCATAAAACCGCAAACAACCCCGATGATGATGATGTTAAAGAGGATAATCCTTTCCAAAACATACTTAGGACTTCAGCTGAATTGAATAGTGCAATGAATGCAGATACTAAAAAATCAACCGCGCTCATAGAAATTGAATCATCAGGTTCAAAAAAACTTGCCTGGATATCCAACAAAACAAGTAAAACATCAGATACTATCTCACTCTCTAAAATTCTCTCGTTATAGAATTGACATATAGTTTGAAACAAATTCCCAACATATATCATAGTTTCAGTGTCGATTTGTCCTGAGTTTATCAATGTGAGACTCTTTTCAATCAAAGGAATTGGATCAAACTCAAATCTCCTCTCTTGTAAACCAAAATTAAACAACTTAATAACTCTTCGGAAAATATCTTTGTCACTGCTAACTGTATCAATTAACTCAACACTTTTTTCCCAAAAAAAGGGAAGATCATCAACAAAAGAGGCTGAATCAAATGAAGGTGATAAAAGCATATAATGTAACGCAACAATTCTCAAGCTGCTTTCTTCCGATTGAAAACCTCTTTCAAGCAGCCTAGTTGTGTACTCATTAAACTTTTTAGCAACTAAAACTTCGAGTTCAGAAGATTTTACAACAGTTGCACACAATAATGCTATTTCAATTCGAGTTTCGTTCTCAAAATCAGCAATTCGATATATGAAATCAAGTAATTGATACAATAAAGTTCTTTCCATTGCTAATTGTATCATATATATGATATCGCTTCTAGCAATCCATGCATTTTCAATCAATAAAAGTCCCAAAAAACTATTCATGATTTCCTCCTTGGTTTCATGCTCCAAAAGGGGCCATGTTAACCTTACACACTGAGATATTCCAATAATAACATGTCGTCGGTACTCAGATGACAAACTCGGAAAAAGTTCCAATAGCAACATGTATGCTTCAGGAGATTCATACAAAGATCCTAGCCAGTTGGTCGCATATTGAATATTTTCGTTGTTAGTTTGACGCAAATAATCATAGCACAATATGATATGTGAAGAATCCCATTCACCCATTATAAATTATAAGCCACCTTCACAAATTTGATAGGATATTTTATTATTTTGAAAAATGTAAAGGTTTCATAACTTTATCTTCATCAAAAATTCAATAATTTGTCAAGAGAAATAATTCTCTTTCAAAATATTTGTAACCTCGCACTTTTTGTAAAAGATTATTTGGTAAAATCTAGGATTAATGAGCTCCTCATTTTCGCCCCCTATTTACATGTCACTTGGGCGATATTTTCAAAAAGACACCATTTTTTGCTTTTCCTCGTTGTTGCTAGATATGCAAACCAGATCTGAGCTTTTACAATTGGTGAATATTGTGTTTACGTGCATTCCTTACTTACAGATTGTACTATCATCGTTTTACACTTCATCAATCTCATTATGGAAAGGAAATGGGCAGATTCCAGCATATATTACCATGTTTTCATACATTACCCGATTGATCCCTGTCACTTATTCGAGCCAGGCACACAATACCATAACTTTCCTTATACTAGGTATTGCATTATTTTCATGGTTGCTTATGATTTTTATTTTGTACTCGTATAAATGGATTGAGAGTTCAACTCGACATTTTTTCCCCTCAATGATTCTCATTCCCATATTCTCTTTTCGTTTTTTCTTTCTTCCCACCATTGCAATTTGTGGATACTACGTAATAAGGGTGTTCTACAACACTCAGCTTGCTATGCTGCTTATAATTAACGTAATATCACTCGTATTGATAATGTATGGTGTTTTTTTGGCACATTGGATTCTTCAAAGCTTCCCCGTTATAACTCATTCATTTGGTTATAAATGGAACATACAAGTATCGGTTTTATATTCGTTTGCCACAGGTTTTTTGTTCATTTCGAACGAAATTGTCGATTTCATAGAATTCAAAGGTTATAAGACTGCTCTGATATCGTTTTCAATTATTCTTTGGTTCATATTTGTACTAAGGGAAATGAAAGCTCTTTTCCAAGTAACCCTTGAATCAAATATATTTTTGCTATTTGTATATTCTTATTCTATATGTATAATGGTAATGATTGTTTTGTCTATTAACAAAATAATTGCTTTTGAGTTAGTTTTCCCTTTTGCTCTTATAATTATTATTCCGATTTATTTTTTAATCAGTTTTCTGACAAATAGATCGTTTAATAAGCTTAATAAAGAGTTTTTAGCTTATTATGATGAAGGAAATAAATCTGGCTTTGATATGCTTATGAAATATAAAGAAAAAGTACTATTATCTAGCCTCGGGCATTCATCCAGTAGAATTGTAATAGGAAAAGAATTTATTGAATGGTGTATTTTCCAATATCAGGGTTCTTTTTCTCTTCTTATTTTTTTTGGGAAAATATGTATTATGAACAAAGAATATATTATGTTATTACCCAAAGTTTTATTGATGATGAATAAGTTTACAAGTTTAAGTATTGCACAAAAATCAATCATTAGAATTTTAGATATTGCATCATTTCCTGTTTCAAATGAAAATAATTCTGAAATAGGAACCGATTTATGTCAGAAAGCATTATATAATTACGCAAAAAAAATTTTTGATTTTTGGAGTGATATTCTTTACAGAAAATCTGATAAGCTTATCGAATTAGCATCTGAAGCAAATGATTCATATTCAACCCTTTTGACCATCTTTTCGCTCTTTGGACCAAAAGATAAGACAATAGATTTTTTTACTCATCAATATAGTATAATCCATTCAGTTAAATCTAAACTAGTCTCTCGAAGCTTTGGTTCAAGGAACTTTAGGGATTTTTTTGACAATAAAACTATCCTTAATGGAAGTCAGGATAGCCAAATCTCTCATAATGATGATGATGTTAATTCATCCACATTAGAAGCACATCAGAACTATCCTCAACGAATGGTGACTTTTTATCGGACTCTTCTTTTTGTATTGCCATTCTTTATGTTTGTTATCTCATCGTTTCTTTTAATGGGACTCGTCTCATACATTATTGATAACTATTATAATGTTTTTAAGTTTACTGAGGCTCTTTACAATGCAATCACATCAATGTCAGCTGCTTGTTTTTGTTTCCCACTGGTTCCTTTGTCCAATTTCACTCTTGATATGACAATCATAAATGGGAGTATTGATAATAATGTCCTTTTTCCATCAAAGCTGTCTAATGTGAGAAACGACATTGTATCAATATGTGATGATTTGTTCAAATTCTCACAAGAATTTATAGGATCATACTCCAGATTTCCATATCAAGATCTGTTGAATAAAGCCGATGATAGATTAATTACCATTATGAACTCTTATAATGATGGTATTGTTCCGGTTTATCCCTTCTTGTTTTCATATTTAAAGTTTTTCAGTGTTAGACATGCAGAAGTTGCATCAAGAAGTGATTATGATATATTGCTTATGTTTGGTTCAATAAGATTTACTTTATATCTGAATAATACAATGTCAAATATAAAGTTTTTATCAAAACTACTTCTTGATGTTTCCAATGAAGCATCAAAAAGACTCATATCTGATATATCTAATAATTTATTGTATTTTATTTACCTTATTTGCATTTTTTTGGGAATTGGGCTGATTACGATGTTTTTGTTGCTGAAATTCTATTTTGATTCATATAGTTCTTTTTTCCATAGCCTTTTCCTTCTTCCAAAACAAGATATATCTTCACATATGGCATACATTGATTCGACTATTTTATCATGTTTTAAGTATGAATCATCTAATAAAATAGGGTCCCATATGAAAACCTCAACAATAATGATAAAAATGTTAGCTGGAGGATCATTTAATTTAGTTACTCTTTCTGTTTTCGTAATCGGAATTGCTTATTATATGCTTCAATCTGTTAAATCTAGTGCTCAACAGTTACCAGCACTTGAGTATTATTGTTTCATCCCATTAGATGTTTTAAACATTCATATTAATGCTTTTGAAGTAATTAATCTCTATTTGTTTAATATCAATATTACTGTTGGTACCATAGAAGATCGCATCATTAGAACACTTGAGATTGCTAATCAAGCTTCAAAAAGAAAAACCAAGATGTATTCTTCAAATAATATATATCAAGCAGATGCTTTTTATTCAAGTTTGTTGAATGTTGATTCTGATAAGGATTATCATATGTCTAATGCTGATTTGATATCCTATTGTATATCAAATACGATGCAAGTTTTGACTAATGCATACCATAATCAATACCTATCTCTTGAAGATTCTCACTCTATTATTGCTACATCAATTCGAACCATTACAAAAACAATACCACTGGTTGGGAATACTTTTTTTTTGACCATGGAATCAAATCATAATGGGTATATTGCTCAATTCTCTTTCTTATTGATAGCCCATTCGTTGTTTTTCTTTTTCATTTACTTTGGATCTCTGGTTTATAGCAAAAGGATACCAACCCCAAAAGCTTTGTCCAATTCTGTTATTGCAACGTTACCGGATGATACATTTGCCCAGTTTCATAATTATGTTGATTCAAACTATGTATCATCTGTTTCCCAAGACTATATTGAAGCATGCAAAAACATATTAAAGGAAATCGAAACATTTTGTCAACTTAATCAATCAATTCTATTAATTGGAGAGAATCACAGGATAATGTCATCAACTTTGAAGGTTTATAAAATGTTTCAAATTGAGTCGCTTGATCAAATGGGATCAAATTTTTCGGAATTTATTTCTCATATAAAAACTCCTGATACAATAATCAGTCTTCCTCCAGAAATACACTGTACATATGAGTTTGATGCAAGACTTCAGGATGGAAATACAATATTTCTAAAAGTTGAACTCTTTCCCATTAAAGGATTAGTTTTTGCAGGAATTAAACTCGAGTATGTGAGTGCAATTTATGATATATCTCAATCAATGGAGCTTGTTAAACAAAATCATGCTGTTAATAATCTCATGAGAATAGTAGTTACACAATTTGTACCATCAAGCATAGCTTCTCCTCTGTTGTATAGTTCGGATGATTATCCAATTATTGGTATTAACAATGTAATTTTGTCTACTTTTTATTTTACTGGGATCAAAAAGTCACAAGAGATTGAGCATCTTAAGAATTTGGTTAGGAATAATTTGAATGAAAAATCTTGCTTGCTCTTTTTGGGGAGATCTATACAGTGTTTTAGGGTTTTTTCCAAAATCGAATCATTGGATTTATCAATTGAACAAAAATGCTCTCAACACATTTGGTTTTGTTTGGATTTATTAAAGAGTATTAAAGAATCGCCAGATCTGCTGGGTTTGAATGTATATTGCATGATTGATTTGCTTCAATCTGCTTTGGCCCTATTAATAGAAAAGGTGCCTCCTGTTTTTGATATATTTGGATCACTAGTCAATCAAAACCTTTTCACAACCCTTCAATGTCCTCCAGGACAGGTTAATATAACCAGAAACATATATGAAATAATGTATGATGGTCCGTTCAATATAACTTTTGAAAACACTATAAAGCAAATTAATCAAGGAAAAATACAAATCCATCAAGTTCAATCCCGTGAGGGATCGTTCTTATCACCACAAAATTCATTAATATTATAAAATTGTTTGTTAGAAATATGATGTTTTAGACAATTTTTCCTTTTTTTCATATTGATTTAACAGAAGGCTTTTCAAATGTTCGTTTTGTTCATTTTGATATTGTAATTCTCTTTCAAGATTATCCTTTAAGTGATGCAAATCCTCAACATTTTTATGGCTAATAATTGATGATGATGAAACAAGTTCGATAGCGCCTTCTTCCATTGATTCTTGTAATTTCTTAATTTCATTTGACATGGAATCTAATACGCATCTACATCGCTTTATTGTAGCCCTTTTCATTGATTTAAGCTCATTTAATGATGTGTTGGCAAATGATATTTCTTTATCATATTCATCAGTCTCAAAGGTTATTTGTTTTTTCAGAATAATAAGTGTTTCATCGTAATAATTAAATCTTTTTTGGGTCTCATTATTTATATCTCTTAAAAGTACTTCAACACTTTGAACCTGGTTCTTTTGGTATAAATCACATTTATTTGAGATTTGTGACGATTCCCGTTTCAGATTCTCAATCTCTTCATTCATGTAAGCAATTTCAGTAGACATGTTCTCATATTGAAATCTCTCAAACTCCAAATTCGCATGTATTCCAGGATTTTGGGATGCAAAAACATAAAAATCTTGATCCTGATACTCTTCTTCAATTTGACGAATACTTTCACTAATTTTACACTTCTCATAATCACTTTTCAATATTTTTGATTGTTTAGTAGATCTATTCAAGCGATTAATCGAAAACTGAAAACCATTCATCATTGATTCAACGGATTCTATCTGTTTCTCGTTCTCAGAATTTAGTTCTTTTGTTTCTTTCTGTTGTTCTTCCAAAATTAATTTAACTTTCCTGTCACATTCATTCATTTTTCTATCAATTGCCTTCCTTAACCCCTTGAGTTCTAATTCGTTGTTCTTTTTAGTAATAGATACTTTTTGCTCTAATAAGTCTATAATCTCTCTATACTCATCTATCTGGCTCTGTGTATTGATTATTTCTATTTCAACATCTTCGTTCATAACGATTTTTTGTTACTTTGTCCCAACCATTTCTCCACTCTATATGGATCAATATCCTCTAATAACTCGTTATTTACCAAATTAAGGGTCAATGGAGCAAAATTGAATAACGGTTATTTACGTTATTATCAATGATACCAAATCTACCCGGATTTACTCTTCATGATCCCAGGGCGGCTTCATTTAAGAAGCCACATTATTTCGACGTTAGAGATGGTTTAATGGCAACCAAACCTATTCCTGTCGATACTGTTCACAAACAACTGGCTGAGCACAGTCAAAGAATAGCCGTTCGATCAATGGCCTCTACCAGTCCCCAAGAAACATTTAAGACTAACAACAGCAATAAAGTTGTGAAAGAGCACCCTGTTCTCCGATTTTTTGCATATTTTATTGAGAACGTTCCTGAATCATCAGAAGAAAAGGCACGTATTCGCTTTGTTCGTATTCTTGTGTATGTTGAAGATGATACAATATTGATTGAGGAGAATCACTCTAGGAATAGTGGAATTCAACAAGGTGTTCTTCTTCGTCGAATGAGAGTTCAGAATCCGAAATCTGAAAAAATTGGAGATATGTATTCAAACAAAGATTTCAAAGTTGGTATTTCATTGGTTATCTCTGGAATTGAGTACCGAATATATACATGCGATCATACAACGGAAAAGTATTTTTATGAAAATGGGATGGATATTGGAGAGTTTGAAGACCCTCCAGATGATTTATATTCAATTAAAAGGAGACTCACTGAGAAACCAATAAGAGTTACACATATTGACACAGATAAAGCCAATCTTAAGAAATTCCTTGAGCTTGATGGTAAAACTCTCCGCTTTTATGCCGTTTGGGATGACAGAAAGTCTTTGTTTGGAGAAAAACGGAAATTTACCCTTCACTATTTCCTTGTTGATGGTACTATTGAGATTCGTCAAGTTCTAACTCCTAATTCTGGAAGAGGAAATATTTCTCAATTCCTCAAGAAAGCAAAGCTTACCAAGCCTGATTCAACTTCACCTTATACAGATGCTGATTTGTCAATAGGACAGACTGTAAATGCATTTGGAAGAGAATTTTTGTTATATGATGCTGATGCTTTTACCAAAGAATATATCGATCAAAAGTATGGTCCCCATAATTGGACTCCAATTAATGTTGATGATACGCAACAATCCAATTCTGTAAGCCGAGTACCTCCTCCGTTCAATGGATGGGGAGATGAAGAAGACTCGCTTGGTTATGTGAATTCTCTTCATCCTAAGCCTCCGAGAAAAGATTTGGTAAAAATGATGGACAAAGATGGTCAAGTACTGAGATTTGTAGGTAACTTCTCTGATCCTGAACCCCAGGATATTCATAGATCATTCATTGTATCATACTTTTTGGCAGATGATACTATTTCTGTTTTTGAAAAGCAACAGAGAAACTCTGGATTCAACGGCGGCAAATTTATCCAAAGGACAAAACTGAAAAATAATCAAACAGGGCAATACTTTAAGCCAGCGGATTTCCAAGTTGGAAAGAATATAATAATTAATGGCTTTTCGTTTAACCTTACAGACGCTGATAGTTTCACATATAGTTATATGGAATCCAACCCTGATGAGTTTCCACAAGCTGACCTGTTTGGAATTATTCTTAAGATTCGTGATAATAGGGATCTTGTCGAAAAATTCCGAGCATCTTTCGAGACACTAGATCCTGAGCTGAGCGGATATGTTCATCCAAATGAAGCTAAGAAATCTATATCAAGCCTTGTGAAAATCCCAGAACATGAAATTATGACAATTATCCGTCGATGGGATGATGATTATGGATTCGATTACTTTGGATTCATGTCTTCTTTTGCATAACAAGTCTAAAAAAGTATTTAACCTTCATTTAATGTTTGGGACTGATAACAGTTCATCCAGAAAACCAATAAAACAGTTTATATATCATTTCGAAAGAACATTACTACCTTTCCGAAATCAAGCCGAAGCTTATTGGATTCAGGGAGAAAAGATTCAGGAATTAATAATCTCTGAAGCGCCAAATTATAAAAAGTATTTTAATCGAATTGTGGAAATATACCAAGAGCTATCTTATGTATATCTTAATGGCTGTAATGCAATCGGAAGAGCTATTGAGGACCTTAAGGATATTCCTCGCCGGTATACAGTATATAGAAGAATAAGGAGGGAAAGAAGGATTGCTAGAAAGGAATATTTTAGTATTTGCGAGCAGTTCGATAAAGAAAAAGAGAATAAGAGCCAGAATATTGGTGTTATTGAACTTAAAAAAACTGAATTAGGAAAAGTATTATTGGAAAAAGATATTTTATACTCCTCGTACCGCTTAAAATACAAATCATTCTATCTTAGAAGACTAAAATCTGGTTTTCAAAGATATGGTGATGCAATAACAAATATTCATATTCAAGAAAGCGGATTCCTGAATGAATTATCCATTCTTTTTAAATCTATTAAGGATCATGCAACAGAGATGGATAGAATTTTAATCCCATGCAAAGTTGAGCATGTTGTTTTGGAAAAGGTACCTAGCCCTGATGCTGAAAGCTTTAGTCAATCCCAAGCTAGTGATAGTGATGACGCTAGTTCAAGCGGTGACGAATAAAAACCTATTTATGATATTTTTATACTATAAATCTCATGCTGTTCCTTCAGGCTGGTTTTCAATTTCATTTCCAAATTCATCTAATTCTCCATTCTTCATCCTTTCTTGGAGTTCTGCTTCACGTTGCCTTTCGTAATACTCTCTAAGTGCGTACTCATATCTGGGTCTTGTTATTCCAAAAAAGTCTGCCAAAAAGCCCCCAGTCTCATATAGAACGGTATAAATACCGTTTCCAATGAAGCTTGCCGCTTTCCACAAAAATCCGGCTTCTTCTTCTGGCTTTTTTTCTTCTGGTACAACTTCCGGTTGGGCAATACGTGGTATTTCTGGGTAGGGAACGGGAGGCGATCTACAATTTTCTGTTTCATTAGTATTTTCAACAGTTTCGGTGCTTGCCACAATATTGGTTTGTTCGGTTCTCTCTTCTATTTGTGGATTTTCCATAAAAAAAATGAAGATCAAACGTGCGGCTTTTGAAAAAATCCAGCCAACTTTTTGTTAACTTGTAAATTAAAATAAAGTTGTTTATTGATACAATCTGGTAACTCTTTCGCCAATTGAACATGTGACATCATAAGAAATGGTACCAATCAATCTTGCAATATCATCCGCGGTAATTTCTACATCATTGTCTTTGCCAATTATCGTCACTTTATCTCCCATTTTAACAGTTGTATTCTCACCTAAATCTACCATTGTTTGATCCATACAAACTTGACCAACAATGGGGCACTTCTTTCCTTTGATCAGTACATGACCCTTATTTGATAATAGCTTGCTTATTCCATCTGCATAACCAGCTGGAAATGTTGCAATGAAAGTATCTTTTGGGGCAATCCAAGTTCCTCCATATCCAATGGGGGTTCCTTTACCAACCTTTTTGACAAAAGAAACTGAAGAGTATAATGATAAAGCCCTTCTTAATTTTAGGACTTCAACTGATTGGGAATCTGGCTGATATCCATAAATAAGAATCCCACTTCTAACCATATTGAACCATGAATTTGGATGCATAACTATCCCTCCACTATTGGCACAATGAACCAAATCAATATTTCTTCCAATATTTTTCTCAATTTCATCTATACATTGTTTAAATTTCACAATTTGTTGTTGTGTAATACCTCTTTGTTTTGAATCTGAGCTTGCTGGAAGGTGAGTAAACACTCCCTCAAGTCTAAGATTTGGGCAATTGTCTTCAATGAAACAGCATAATTTTGAAGCTTCTTCAGGAAAGCATCCAATTCTACCCATTCCAGTGTCAATTTTCAAATGAACTTTAACCTCCCTCTTCTTCTTCTTGGCTTTTTCTTGGAGGATGGAAATTATGGTTTCATCAACAACAGTGATTGTAATATTATTATCAATCAACGAATCTATCTCACATGGAAATGGATGAGAAAATTTTAAAATTGGCAGGCGAATCCCATGTTTCCGCAATTCAATGGCTTCGGGAGTTGTTGCCACGCCAAACATATCAACTAATCCCTTCTTTTCCGCCATCTTTGATATGGCAACTGCTCCGTGACCATATCCATTAGCTTTAACAGCAATAAGAAGTTTCTTATTATTAATATGTCCCTTTATTAGCCTAATATTATGCTCAATATGCTCTAAATTAACTTCTGCATATGTTGGATACAGTAAACTCATTCTGATGGCAATGATAAAATATGAAGAACAATTCTTTTTGTGATTTTGAAACAAGTCCCGATTTTTCAAATCTAATTTTGATTGGAAAATTAGATAGGCAATCAATCATTGACTTTTGAAAAAAAATTGAATAAAAGGGTTTCTTCTGATTTGAGATAACTCTCTCAATAAAGTTGGTTGTTTCACAATTTCTATTGAAATAATCATCGATATTCTGAAAGACCCTTTTTTTCCCCGATCAGGAAAAACCTGTTTGTTTATTTAAGCATTAATTGCCTTTGATGTGAATTCTTACATAAAATTTATTCATACATAATATGAGTCAATAAATAAATGATTCTTATCAATCAAAACACCCATTTCCGGTTTACAGAGCATCTCTATAAAAAGAACTGCTTAAATCAAGCGTTCATTAGAATCAATTTGGAATATTCGAAAACACATGAGAGAAAAGAAGAATGCCAAACTGATATTTTCTTGTTTGTCATTTGATTAGAGAAGATCACTTCTTCATATGATCTTGAGATAGCCTTTTTTTTAACTTCTCAGAATGTCTGATCATTGTTTTCACCTATCATCATTTCCAATGCTTCCCCTAATGTTATACAGATTGTTCTTTCAATGAACTATTTGATGATTTTCCAAATGTTTTTTATGTTGTTGATACATTTAGAGAACTAATAGGATAAAAATTTGTTACAATTCATAAGCCAAAAATGAACTCTACACAAATGCTATGAGATACCTTGTTGTCTGAGAAAATGCAATGTGAGTTTAAGAATGTGGATGGATAATTGAAACGAATTCATGAGATAAAAAGGTAAAATATGCCTTTTGAAAAGAACTCCACTTTATAGGGCTGTTGAAAATTGTCAAATAAGTGTTGTTGAGCAATTAGTCAATCAAAAAGCATATCCATGATAATACAGGTTGTTTTCATATCACTTCTCTTTACACCGAAACTGTTAAAAAATAATCGTACTTTTATGGTTTATTTTCCACTTTTTCATTACAAGCCGCAATTGTTTATGAGTTCATCACCATCACGAACATCATCATCAGGGAACATTGTTCACATTAAGCTAAAAGATAAGAAAAACGGGACAGCTAAAAAAGCTTTGATTCCATCGTCAATTACTGCCCTTAAAAAAACTTCTACAAAGTTGTTTGGCCTTGAAGCAAAACCTGTTCAGAGTGTTTATACGGAAGAGGGGGTACAAATAACTTCCATTAGTGAAGTTATTCCAGGAATGACAGTTTACGTATCTTCAGAGTTAACAGATGCTGATTCTTCATTTTTCGAAATTGGCCAAAATAATACTTTTGAATCACTGAGTAATGAAGAGAGGATATCATTGGCAGGAAATCAGAGCCCTGGTTTCGAGGCGTCTTCTCATAGTTTATCTGCGAAAAAAGTACCACTCCCTCCAACTCATAATCAGCCTGTTTTCTCACCTCGATCTCCTTCACCAAAAATCCACGCTCCATCTAGTGGTACACACACCCCTTCTGCTCTTGCCGTTATTTCTCAATCCCAGCCTGAGATGGTTATTAATAAAAACCCCTCACCAAGACCAGGATCTCCTCCCAGATCTTCTCGTCAGACCTCCCCCAGAATAGTTGAATCAGAAGATGAATATGATATTGATACTCTTGATGTGATCGCTGAAGAAAGAGAAGTGGAAAACCGAAAGCAAATACAAGTATGTGCCTCAGTGAGAGAATTGTTAACCAAGTCAGCACCAGGAGTCATCAGTACAGAAGAACAAACAAATGAAGATCTACTTAATACAGTACCAACACATCTTCAGAGGTTTTCTTCAAGTGCATTAGGAATTGAGAAAGACCAGCAAAAAATAATTCTTAATAATTTGAGGAGCATTATTGGAGATATTCCACCACATACGACTTCGATTGACATTGCTGCCAAAACTCTTCTGGATCAAATGACTCAAACTAATGTAATTGGATCTTGTGGTAATTATCGAACATCAATTGTTGGGCCAAGAATGAGTGGGAAATCCACTTTCTTAAAAGTGTTTTCTCAGCATGCATTTGTTCGATCATTAATAAGTGGTCAGTATAAAAGCGAAATGTTCATGTATCTGGATTTCTTGATGATCGAGAAAAAATTTTCTAATCCTTTAGACTTATATAGTATTATCATTATATCATTTTTTGATCAAATATGTTCCCAAAGGCTTGATTTGAGTCAATTTAATGATGTTTTGAAATCTTACTTTTTAAATCTCTTTGATAAAGATCAGGTTGTGCCAATACCACAAAAATTTGCCCATTATCCTGATTATAGGCAAACAGCAATTTCTCTTCATGGTATTGCTGTGCAGTTGCACACGATATATCACAAAACTCCAAGCCTTCAAGCATTCTTAACCAATATTGTAACTCTTCCTCATTACTTATCAAGAAGCTTTGGGTATTCACAAGTTCATTTTCTGATTGATCACTTTGATTTATCCGACATCGAAATAATATGCCCTCCTGGTTTTCCTAATGATATTTCCAAGATTCCTCTTATTGAATTTTTCAAATTGATGTTGAGCTATGATAGTTTTGTTATATCATGTATTGATGAAATTAGGTTCTTGGAGTCTGTTGATTTAATAGATAATGATAGTATTGATTTTCTTCGATTTAGTGACATTTATAGTATTATTGGAATTGATAATAGCGAAGACCACCAAAATGATATTGAATTCGTTATTAAGTTGCAGGATGAAAAGCGCCCCTTAATTTTGCGCTGTATAGATTGTTGTGGATGTAGTGGGTTCCTAAGTATTTGGGATTCCATGATTGGCTTAGCACAAATGATGTTGCTCGAACCCAATAAAAATTCTAGGAAATACATGGAAATCAAACTCTCTCTATTGTCCAAGATGCGCTCATTAGTTCCCCTCGTCTTCAATGACTCAAATCACCCTGTCCAAAGAATAGTACTTGATTTTGAAATCAGGCAGGTTCAAAAAGAATGAAACCTTGTCAGTAAATTTGGTGATGTTATAATTGATTTCTTAATATTTTTCTAGATGGAATATAAGACAACAACACTGACAAAAAATCGTTGTTTTTGTGAAGATCAATTTGCTGGTAATTATCATAAAGAACCTATTCTGATCAATGACAAAGAGAACATTTTTGATTTGAATATTGATGCACTTTATAAAATTGCCATTGACAGTGATGAAGACTTGAATCTGTTTTCACTGTATTATCCTTTATTGAAAATTAATGAGAGATATGTAAATGCTGAGCCTTATGAAAGAGTATTATTGATACATCTTTCATATATGATAATAATGACAAATATTTATATTGGAGTTGAAGAGTGGAATGAGTTTCCAATATTGAAAGAGTTCTTCTTTTTTGAAGAAGAATCATTTAATGAACAACTAAAGCTCTATATTAAAGTGATGCCGCACTATCCAAGCTTAATTTCATTTGTGATAAACAATGAAATTGATGATATTTTATTCGAATTATACGAAACAAGTTCTTATATAATTAAGAGACTTATTATAAAATTCTTCTCAATACTCTACACACATATTCACCCTTATACTCTGAACATGGTGAGCGTTAAGAATTATTTCAATTTCATAATTCGAATTCAGGATTTAAACAAGGACACTATGGACTCTATTAACTATATAGAAAATATGATTTGCGAAAAAAACTCGGATAATTCAGGAAGTCTTGGAGTACTGATGAATCGAATTTTTGAAACCAAGGAATTGATAGAAAAGCTGATAGATAATGTATGGTAATGAATTTGCAGACCATAGGAATAAGCTTATTGACCAAATTATTGCAAGCGGCATAAAGGAGGGTATAGTTGCTTTGAAATCTCCTAAAGTTAGGCGTGAACCTTTTTCCAATTCTGAACATCCATTTTATCAGGAGGCTCTATTCTTTTGGCTTTCTGGATGGGAAAATCCCGATTCTGCCATATCTATTGACATATCTACAAAGCAATCCGTTCTCTACACTCCAGTATATGATGAAGAGTATGAAATTTGGATTGGGGCTATTCCTAGCAAAGAAGAAATAATAGGAAAGTGTGGTGTTGATGATATCAAGTCAATGAAACATTTTAATAATCTAGTTTCGGCAAATTCTGTAATATTTTCTGCATTAAGTCAAATCTCAAATGGAGATAACGTTATCCTTCCAAGGGCAGCCTCGATAATAAGGAGAGTTAAGTCTCAAAATGAAATCAAATGGCTCCGTGAAGCATCAGTAGCCACATCGAAAGGAATTATTGAAGTGTTGAAGAATTTAAAGAGCTTCAAAACAGAGAAAGATATTGAAACAGCATTTTATCACTATGCTTCGAAAAATGGTGGGATGGGGCTTTCTTTCAACACAATATCTGCTTGTGGACAAAATGCAACTCATTTACACTATATTTCCAACAAAGATCATCTTAAAGAAGGCGAGCTGCATTTATTAGATTGTGGTGTGTTTGTGAATCACTACTCTGGAGATATTACCAGAGTATTCCCTATTGGTGGCAAATTCTCCGAAAACCAAAAACTTGTTTACTCAAACCTATTATCTCTTCAAAAAGAGTTAATTCTCGAGGCACGCCCTGGAGAAACTTTCACTTCTCTTAATGAGAAAATGTTAAATGGTATCTTTGAAATACTGAGAAAACTGGGCATTGTTGAAATGAATTGTGAGTTTTCCAAGCCTATTGCACAGCTATTCTGTCCACATGGCCTTACACATCACTTGGGATGTAATACACATGATCTTGCCTTTTACGAAGGCTACATTGTTGAGGATTCTTTGTCAAACTCTCGTTTATTAGTTCCAGGAATGGTTATCACAATAGAGCCTGGAATATACTTCCATCAAAAGCGATTAGAAACATCAAATGGAAAAGAAGATTACAAATCAGTCAACTTTAAAAGAGCCTTTGAGTTCTTATCAGTTGGTGGTATTAGGATTGAAGATGATATTCTTATAACAGATGGGGAATCAATAGTCCTGAGTACATGCCCTAAAGAAATCGAAGAAATCGAAGCATTAATTAACCAATAAAAAACAAAATTTACTTTGTATTAACAGCAAGCTCGTCAGTAACAAATACAGGTATCATTTCCGATGATATTATATATGGTATAACCAAGCAAGCAATATATGCATCTTTTGATGATATTTCATCAAGTTTCTCAGATATTAATGAATTTGAACTGTATGTTCTAAGTTTAGAGAAGGACAAATCTCTTGGAAGCTTAGAGATACCCTTTTTTGGAATCTCAATGTTAATGAATTTCTTCTTGAGGGCTGACCATATTTTTGATCTTGCAGCTATATTGATTTCATGATTAATCGGATAGACATTCTCGAAAGGAACTTCTGAGCAATATTGTTCTAACCTGCTACCTTTAAGAGATGAATGAATAGTATAAACAGAGTACACTAGAGCAGATATTGGTTCATCTTTATCTGGGAGCTCTAATAGAATTTGTCGAATATTTCGCCTTGAACTATGCCTCCTCGGCTGCTCTATTTCTTCAGAAAGGGATGTCAAGATCTCATTGTAGGAGAAATGAATATTAGTGATAGAATATAAAAACTTAAATATTGATTGTACAATATCTTCAGCACCATATCGACTCAAAGTATTCAGAATTGCTTCAAATGAAAATACAGATTTATCTTCAAAAGGAGAAGTATCATCAATTATTGGACTTCTTTGGGGAGTCTGGCCGTTCTTGAATGGCACAATCAGAGGATTTTTGATTGAAACTTGTAACTTCTTTGATAAAGCAATCGCATGATTAGCGAAATGCATCATGGATTCTAATAAACCACCTTTTGGTGCCTTATTTGAAGCAGGATCACGCAATTTCTGATCGAATTTAATAAAAGCATTCTCAAGTTCTTTCTTGAAAGTAGAAACTAACCTCGGGGGCGATTCCTCGAGTTTTTTCAGAATAAATATAACAGATTCTTCTGTTTCAGGAGGCAGAATAATTTGTTCATAATTCAACAAATCAGGTGATTGAATTTTGGTAATATGCAATTGATTCGATACAGTAAACTGAGGAAGTATTTTGGAAAATTGAAGAGCACCTTGATGAACATTCAGAGAGTTCAATATCGTTCCATCTCTCCTTAATTTATCTGATAATGCAAAATGAAAAGTGTGTTCGTTTTCGATTAGAATTTCCTCGATTTTATCTTTTTCAAGCAATGTTTGGAAAGCCGCACTGGAAAACTTTGGCTTGGGAATTTTAGCAACCGTGTCCATTGGACGGGCTTGGTGAAGTCTCATTACTATGGCTCTAATAAGTGCGTCTGATGTAAATGTAGTATGAGCAAGAGCATTGCTTGTCTCTGTTGTGAATTTCCAATGCATTAATGCCTCCTGTTCCACCATGGAGCTTTGTTGGAGCGCTTCTTTGAGTGTAAACTCAATAGAAAACCCTAATTTTCTTGGAAAAAATGCCTGTGTACTTACTAATCTACCGACAAGACGCATTTCTGAATAATGCTTCAACTCAATAATAAACTTGTGAGATATTTCGATGTCTTCGTTTGGGTTACTCGCCCATTGCGAGAATAGTTTCCACCTCCTACGAGCACGAGTGAACGCCATCCATGATCTCCAGCACAATAACTGGAAAAAGTTCTCATATCTATCCATAAATAGGAAAACAATCATTAAAGCTTTCGAAGGTGATCTTTGAATTAAAAATCGAGTTCTCATTCGCCGTGTCTTTAGAGTATTTGCATGAAGACACCATTTGTTGACGATCTTCTGACAAAAGAATCTAACCTCTCTAACTTTGTAAAACTCAATCATTGTTTGGCGTCTTTCATATTGATACGCGAATTCATACCATGCTTTAAAGAAATCTTTTCGGATTTGTCTCATTCTTTGTTGTATTTCAATAAATCTAAGCCATCCTCTGTGTGCTTGGTGCTGAAGCTGACGCATTCTAAACATATCAGCTTGCTCAACTATATTTGCTTTCGAAACCGATTCTACTGATCTGTTATAAAGCGCTCTAATGGCTTTGGACATAACTCTTTTTAAAGACGCTTGATCTGATCGAGCTTTCCTTTTTCTTTTAGAATTCAAAAACTCTTCAACAACTGTCCATTTGACCAATGCTTCTTTACAATCTAGAGATATATGGTTGGATGAAACATCTTTATTCTTCGATTTTGACAACATATGCCATTTCATGTACCGGTACCACATGTGAAACATAATATATATATTACCAAAAGCAGATATCTTTTTTCCAGTAAATCTCGTTGGAGATAGTGTGGTTCTATGAGCAACTCTATTATGTGCAGTGAGGCCCCACAACTTAAATATCCTCCTCATTGATACAGAGTTAAGAAGATAGATGAAAGTATATATATTTTGTGCAGTATAACCATATGGTACATATATCTGTCCACTAACATAAAAATATCCAAATGGAGAATAGTCCCTACCATTAGCAAAAAACTGAAGACACATTGCAACAGGATAAATTCTCTGATGCACGGATCTGAGTGTTGAGGGGCTATGTGGTAATGCAATTCTCCACACAAGGAGAAGCATCCTTTGCAGCCTTTTATGATAGCTAATTCTGAGTCCAATAAACTTCTTATAGTGCCTCTTTGTTTTTGCCAACCGAAAAGCTCTTTGAATGATGATTGCTTGAATATCCTGAGTTTGCTCTAGCACATAGCTTCTGATAAAATCTTGAGCCAATATTGAACATTTATCTCTGGAATGAATTTTACTGCTTTCAAGAATCCCAATTGATGGAAGCACTGGTTTGACGATGGAATTCTCAGCATATTTCGCTATTTGCAAAAACTTTTTATACTTATTTTCCTTAATAACTGGCGATAGAAGCGGAGGAGAAAAATTCTTTCGAAAGTCACTTGAAAGCTCAGAATCAATACTTGATGTAGACCTATACAATGTATTTGCTGAAGAAAATTTCGGAACAATAACAACAGGAATAGCTGTATTAAATTCCTCATCATCTTTAGCATTTTTTTGCTTCTCAAGCTGTTTTTTTTGGATAGAAAATTTTATTCGTTTCATTATTTTTAAGGGATATTTTACCCTTAGTTTACACGCGGACATGTGATTTAAAATGCAATCAAGATTTTTGGTTAATTTTTATATGACGTTAATTGACTGTGATGACGAACAAAACAATGACTTCTTTTCTCACTGTGATCACTTTGTTAGCGTGCCTTGTTTTGATTTGCCTTATATGCGGGAAAAAATCTTAGGAGATGGTACAAATCAATATGACAGCTGTATAATGTGTCATGAAAAATTCGGAGTTTTCACTCACAGAAAAATATATTGTGGATTTTGCGGTGTATTTGTATGTAGTTCTTGCTCGGAGAATAAAATGGCAAATGGAACACGAGTATGTGATGCGTGCTCCTCTGTCTTATTTGATGATGATAAAAAACTTAATGGTTTGAAGTCCTGGTGTGAATTGTCAGTTGGTGTTTCTTTATTTAATCGATCAAGAAAAGCAGCAGCTGTTAGTTATTTTGCTTGTATGCTTTCAAATCAAAATGCAGATTTGCATAAGAATGCTGTTTTGGCTCTATATCAGTTTAGTATGATACCCGATGTCAGAGATGTTTTCAAGCACACAACTGCTATTAGGGCATTGATAAATCACACACTAACTTGTCAATGTAACTCTACACATATCTCTTTGGATCTCTACCTGAATCTTCTTCTTCTTGATTCATCTGGGACCAAAATATCTTTTGATACTCCTCCCTTAACTGGTTATAATCCATATTCATTATTGAAATCGAATAGCATAAATTTAGTCAGAGCTGCTGCAAGGTTTTTACTATTAATTGTAAAAATGGACAAAGCCAAAGTTTCTTCTTCTTTGGATGCTATAGAACTAATCAAATCTTCAGACAAATCTATATCTAACTATATCCTAGCGGCGTTGGCCTATGAGTGTGGCATCGAAAGCAATGATTCTATTGTATCATCAATGAAATACTACCAAAGTATTATTCTTAACACAATGATCAAACTTAGAGATAGAACAGCATCTGTTGCAACACACTATTATTGTGGACAGGTTTTGCTAAAGTTTTCTACAACTTTAGAAGGGTGTGCTGAGATTATAAAAAATCCAACAATTGGAATAGCTGATACAATGAGATTATACTATAACGATAGCCCAATGAAGAACAAAGGAGGTTTAAAGATATCTGTAATGATGCAAACTATTATGTTGAATCTTTGGAAATCATCAATTGGTTCGATAGATAAAGAACTCATTCAAATGAACATTTTCCCACTTGTTATCATGCCAATATTCGAAATCATTTTGGGGGAAAATGATGAAACTGAGTTCAATAATCTCACATCGACAACTTTGGAACTTATTCTATTAATTTCGAAGAGCGATGAATACATAGACACTTTTAGGAAAGAAAGCCTAATAGCTGCTTTCCAAAACTTGGAAAACAAATCAGAGCCTGTTTCTACTCTTGCAAAGCATATTATGAATACCATAAATGTGTTTTAAACAATTATTTTTTGATTGCATGGAGAGTACCTAGATGAGATGTGTTATTAGCTTTTGATTTCGATCTTTTCGATGATATTGTCGTTATAATCCCGCTTTGGGATTGTATTAACCTTCGTTGCCTTGACTTCAACCAAATTTTCCTGTTAAGCAATTTGAATTCGTCTTTGATGCCCTTTTTTACCAGTAAAATATGACTTCCATTCCTAATATAGTGAGAATCAAGAGTTGAATCTTCATTGAGAATTCCATGATCTGAAACAACATAATAAGGTGTTGTATCAAAACCTGAAAGACTCAAAACCCTATTTCTAATATGATCAACAGTTTCTCGCTTATTAAACCCAACTTGAAGTGGGCCAGATGGAATATGAACAATAAGTTGGCCTTCAGGGTTTAATTCATCATTAATCTTCATTATTGGAACATCTCTGAGCTGAAAAATTAGCTGATCTCGAAAAATGTGGCTCTGGACTTGAGAATCTGAGGCTGAATTACTCATAAAATATGAAGAAGAAATTAAGCAAATTATTACGACTCGTCAAGATAATTTTCGCGATTTATGCTGTGGTTGCTGCTGTTGTCGCATATTTCTATTTTTTTGCAGATTTTGGGAGAGTTTCAACTTTTAATTGTGGGTTAATCAGGAATGTTCATGCTGATGGTGCAAAGGTTATTGTTTTGTTTAGGAGAAAAATAGGAAATGGAATGTATGAGAGATTTTTAATGCATATTGGACTTGAAACGACTGCTTTTGAAAACGAATTGTTTTTTGCACCTGGTAGCCATAAGGAAGCACAAATATATGGAAATGGAATGAACATTACCTACCATATGCCATTTGTGCAAGAATACAATGCTACTCTTATGTGTTTTAAATCATTAAACCCAGATAAGTCATTGAATCCAAAAGATATGAAGAGGCTACCAGCATTGCGTTTTTCATTTAATATTAATCTATCTCAATTCCAAAATCTCAATAATGAGTCCCAAATGTTATGCTATGGAGACTCGTTTTATAATAGATGGTGTGAAGCAAGGAATATTCTATTAGTTAAGGGGGTAATCTTGTTTCAAACACCAGCATATTATTCATTTCCTACGAGATTTCTTTCTTTGAGCGGAAGAGCAGCTCCTTTTGATCCTGATATTGAATCATTTAACAATCAGCCCTTAGTTACTAGGAAGAGCCTGATTGTTGATAGTGTCAATGATGATAATAGTGTATATCATTTTATATCATCTTCGTGTTTAAACGCTGGTATCAATGATTTTATGCTTTGTTTTCTATATCCTGCATTTAAAACTATTTTAAATGTAGATGAAAAACTAGTTTTTTCGCATAGTTTTCTTTTAAATAGACATATTCATAGTAACAATGATTTGTATAAGTATTTGTTTAATAATGCTTCTGAGCCAGACAAGTACAATAATGTTACCAAATTTATATCAAAAGCAACCATTGGCCTTGAAAAAATTGATTTTTCTTTTGATCCAAGCCGAGCACAGAGCGAAAAGTATACTGGAATCCGAGAATATGATTTAGGTTTTTATAAAACTATTAAAGAGTATTTGATTAATAGATCAGTTATTGAAATGCACAATCATCGAGACAACATGATATTTGTTACTATTGTTTGTCCAAAAGTTCATAATGTTGATCAGATTATGGATTCAATATCATTTAAGTATCCTCAGTGTTATATAAGGAATATTGTAATTGAAAAGTTGGATCCTAAAACAATCATTTCGATCATATACGACACTGATATATTAATTACATCCCTTAACAATTACATATTTTTGGGGTTGTTAATGAATTTTCGTTCGATGAACCATAAACCTGTTATAATTGATGTTCTCACGCCCCAAATGGACAAATATGTGAATTATAGCAGTTTAGCAAACCATTGGAACATTTCCTATATACCATTTATTTGTCCAAACCGATATGATAGTTCTCAAGCATCAAAACCAATTATAGAATGTTTGGAAATTTCTAGTTACTCCATCACAGACTATTGTTACTCGATATTATCTCAACAAAATCCTCAAGTGGAACTTGATAAATTTTTGGATGTGTTTAATATTGTTCTCTCAAAAAACTTCAAATAAAAATTAATGTGTTTTAACTCCTCTAAATTCAAGGTACTTCCTAAATTTTTCAGCAGTCTTCTTATTCCATATTCGAAGTGGATGAGCTTCAGTATTGAATACCCATTCCTCGGGAGAAATGACAGATGAGTCTTCAAAAGAAAGATACAAATACTTGAGTGTTTCTGCAAGGAAAAAGCTTTCTTGCTTATCATTAAAGCTTTTCGGTCTATTAACATCTCTAAGTGTGGAAAATCCATACTCAGTTCGGCAACTGTTGTTCATGCCCTTAAACATATCCCATGCAAATTCTCTATATTTGTTCAAACCTGTAAATTTCCACATTACATAGTTGGATTCCACAGATTCGGGGCGTAGTAAATAAACAGAATCTTCGACACTCATGTCTTCAGGATTATTCTTATTATCAACATTGAATCTAACCCTATCAGGAGCTACGCCAGAAGGAAACTGCACATATGATTCGTGGTATGTTGTAACAAGACTATCTGCAAGCTGTAAATCTTCAAGATATTTCTCATTGCCTTTAACAGCACCAACAGCAATCATACCTCCAACAAATGTTGCAAGGTGTTCCATCATTGGATCAACATAATTACCTCTTCTTATACCTAAACCGGTTAGATTTTTATGAATTGAACGGAAAAGCATTGTTTCTTTAATCTCCCTCATCATCAGTTTGTGACGTGATAACATAACTGGTGATATTCCATTAGACAATACATAAGCCTTAATAATATATTCATAATAGGAATCAGTCCCTGCACCAAGGTGAGTATTATCTCCTCCAAAAGATGCTCCAGATGAATAGTGTGATGAAATAATTGCAGCATTGGGGTTTCTCTTCCAAATAGTATCATATACTCTCATAGCTACATCAATATACTTGGGATCTCCGGTAACGGCAGAAAGAGTCATGAACTCGAGTTGAAATGTTCCAACTTCAGCTAAGCATGAAGCACCGCCAGATCCATATCCCTTCAGTTTGCCATCAACAGTGGAGAGCCTTATCCCAGATGGGAAAAAGCCGGAATTTTTATCTGTGAGATGATATACAACCTCCCCTGCTTCAATTGCCTTATCTAAGAAAAGTTTATCACCACTAAGCTGATATGCTGATAGGAATCCTCCCAAGAATCGAATAACAAATTCAAAAACACTCCAAGATCCATTAGGCTTAAAATCATCTTTGATAAACTTCCTTGCTTTTTCGAATTCTTCTTTGAGACCCATTACCCAAAGTGTAGATAATGAATCGACAATAGTCAAACCTGCATTAAGCTGATTGGAACACCTCCCAGAGACAGACAAAAGCTCGTCGCTTCCCCAACAGTATTTGGAGTATCCCTTATAAGCATGAAGGAATGCCTCTTTCACAGCTTCTTTTTTGGCCTTATCTTCGGCAATTTTAGGGAATCTAAACTCGTAAAGACTTTTTGCATTTCCATATAGATCATTATCATCTATTGAAATCTCTGGTTCTTCAACTTTCTCACTTACATTCCCAACATTTGAAACAACTGTAATGCCTTCAACAACTTGTTTATGATATGTCATGTAATAACTCACAAGCAACAGAGAAAATACAGCAATCCCACAAAAATACACCAAAAAATGGTTCTTTTTCTCGGCTTTCATAATGAAAAAAAGCGATTATTTGCCTAGTTTACGAAAAGTGCGCGTGTAAAATGGACGAACGAGGGGTCTTACTGCATTATCTTAATGTCCGTATTGAGAAATCCCAGATTTTTGTTTTAGAAAAGGATATAAATGAATTTTGGAAATCAGTCCGTAGGCTGGTTGAGATAAACCCCGTTTTGGAAATGAGTGATTTAAAATTGTTGATAACGGGCATTAAAAATATAGTTTTGAAAAAAAGAGAGTCTTATAGGCAAGTTAGTGCTGTTTTGGTGCAAGATAGTGTGTTAAATAGCCATTACAGGTATTCGCAAGTGGAAAGTCTTCTCAAATCGATAAGCAGCGAAATATCACAGTTTTGTCAGGATGTTATATCGCTATTTACTGAGAATCTGTTAAAAGTTATTGTAAAACCAGATATGAGAGTAATGTCGTACAAAACCATTGCAGATAATTGCCGCTATATTTCTGAATCCACAGAAAAAGAATTTGAGAAAGAGCAGTGGATTAAACGAGCAGAACAGAATTATAACTCTGCCCTAATGATTTGCGGATCTGAAATTAAACCGGAATCTCCAATATCCTTAGGGCTAGCGCTTAATTACACAGTATTTCTATATGAAATACTAGGAAAACCAAATGATGCGATCATATTAGCCCAACAAACATTTGCTAACGCATTAGACAGACTTGACTCGTTGAGTGAGGACGAATTAGCCGAGTCACAATCTATTTTGTTTAAGATAATTAGCAATTATAATCACTGGAATAGTGTTTAAAGTGTTTAGTTTGTTTTTTCAGGTATTTTTTGGGTAACCGTTGGCCTTTTGATGAACAGCAAAGAACTCGCGAAACTTCTTGTTGAAGCTAAAAAACTGTATGATCATGACGAATTTGCACGTGGACTTAAAAACATTACTAATTCCTTAAAAAAGGATCCAAAAAATGCGGAATTGATCGCTTGGAAAGCACTGTTTTTGCAGAAGAAAAAAGAAAGTGATCAAGCGACAGAATCGATAAATATTGCTATTAGGGGAGATATGAAGAACCCAAGGATTTGGAAAATTAATGGGATGATTAAAAAAGAACAAGGAGATTATATTAAGGCATTTCAATGTTATCTTCAAAGTCACAAAATGGATGAATCTGATAATGATGTTACATTGGAATTATGTTCGTTGCATTTATATTTTAGGAACTTTTCTCAATTTCTTGAGTTATCTCGCTCTTTCATGAATTCCAACCAACAATCATCATCAGTTATTCGCTATATTGTTGCTCTTTGTATTAACAATAGGGTTGAATCAGCTCTTAAGTATTTGGATGTTTATGAATCCAAATTGACTGTAACAAAGAATGATGAAGAAATTCTTTTTAGATCCGAAATTGGGAAGTTTCATGCTCATCTTTTGCTAAAGATTAGTAAGTACTCTCAGTGCTCAGACTATTTAATTGCTCAAAAACTGATATCAGATGAAGTTTTTGTTAATGAGTCTTTAGCGCAATGCTACCTTAAGTTAGGAAAACTTGAAGATTTCTTCAACACCATGAACAAGCTCCTTGAAAGATACCCTGACAATGGAGACTACTTCACAATGATTCAAAGTGCAATTCCAATGGAAGATTATATAGAAAAGCTTTATGAGATTAAAGATATGCATAAATCAAAGTATGCACATGTTAGGATTTTGGAATTAATTGATATATCCAACGCTAAGTTTGAACCTTTATTGAAAGAACACATGTATCCATTACTCCAAAAAGGATCTCCGGGAATATACCCTTCAATCGAAGCTTTTTCTCAAGATAAGTTAGATTATTCTTTGAAAATCGCCCGAGAAGCCACTATTCCACTATCATCTGTTCCTATTGTACATTTATTGGCTGGTCAAATATATGGATCTCGGGGACAATATGATTTGGCTATTAAAGAGATTGAGACTGGGATAAAACACACTCCCACAGTAGTTGAGCTTTATGTTGCCCAAACTCAGATGTACTCCAAATCCGGAAAACTTTCAAAGGCACTTGAAGCTTCAACAGCCTTATTTGACCTCGATCCAGCTGACAGGAACTCAAATAATATACATGTCAGGCAATTGTATCGAAATGGTTTTATGAAAACGGCCCGTCTCACAGCAGAGCCATTTTCGATTGACCAAAAGAAGAAATCCAAGTTATTCAAGAATGAATTTAATAAGATTCATTTCAGAGCAGCAAGATGTTCATTATTTTCAGGTGATATTGATACAGCATTATTATTCTATAAAGATGTACTCACCCACTTTGAGGAGTATAAGAAGGGGCTTTATTCTTTCTTGTCTTGGGGTGTTAGGAGACCAATGTCTTTTGTTGAGCTAATTGATTGGTCTGAAAGCCTTTTAAGTCATCATCACCTAGGAAAAGCAATCACCAACTATTTCCGTATTTCTATCTCAAAAAGAAAACTTTCTGAGTGCCTTTCTCTATGTGATACATTTGCTAGGACCAAGAATCAAGAAGCATTAACATATCTTTGCGTTGCTTATGCACTAAATGATCAAGCTATTCCAGCATTGAAGTGCTATAAGAAACTTATTGGATCAAACAGGTTTATTGCCACACCATTAATGATGAAGCTAAATGAAAGTTTATCAAATGCTAATCAATTAATTAGGGATGTTTTTAATGAAGAATTTAAGCCATTTTCAGAACAACCATCAACTCTTCACGAACTTTTAGCATATTCAAGAGGAATGATATATATTGGGGATGAAGAAACTGCTAAAGCAAAAATATTGGAAGTAATTTGCAAGCCTGACTTAAGCTTTAAGCTTGCATGTGATATATATGTTGCTGCATCTGTTGAAATCCATGATAGTTCATTTTCTCAGGTGGTTCTAAATGAAATTCACAAAATCTATCCTCATTATGAGATCAAAATCTCAAACTACGAAGCAGACGATCCTAGGACCCAATAAAGCCTCATTAAAATAGTTAGAATGCTTTTTACTTCTTTTTAATGCAGCAATCCCTAAACTCAGTCAAGGCGTCGAACAAACTCTTAATATCTTCTGAACTATCCATCCAAAACTCCTCTGGCGCATGTCCTGAAGTGAATGTAACTCTGAAAAGGAAGTGATCGTTTTCGTCAACCTCAAAAGATTTAATTAGAGCACCACGAACTTCGAAAACAATGCCTTCGAAACCACCTCTGATACTAAACCTCTTTCTATAAAAATCAAGATGAACAGTGCGTTTGGTCATACCAAGAATGTATTTTTGAGTTATCGGAAAAGCAAGAAAATTGGTTCCCAGTTTATCAGTAGGTCTTTCGTATAAATCAATGGTTTGGGCAGCGATTTTAGTGCCCTCAAGAACAAACTCGGTATTAAAGGCATCTGGATATGGAACAAAAGGGGCTGTTTTCATCATAGTCATTTCTTGGACTGAAAATTGAATTGGCTTTAACCGATTTAATCGATACGTAAATTTTGTAAATTTACATAGTTTACACATGTGCAACATTGTTTAAAAATTGTTGGGCGTATACCTGATATGATGGAATCTTCAAGAGATTTTGGAAGTATTCAACAAGTCCTGTATTTTTCAGAATTTTGGCTCCTTCTTTATTGAAGCTCATTGTGACAAAAGTAAGTATAGACATTGAGGATAGTTCATTTTGGAGTCTCAGTGTTTCAATCATTTTTGGAACAAAAAGGGAAAATGTGGGTGAATACCCTATTCTAGAAACAGTATCTATCATTTTAATTCCCGCTCTGATTACGGCAGGGTCATTAGATTTAGAAGTTTGAAGGAAAAACTCTGGGAGAAAACCATGTGTTGTTAATGGTAAGATCATTGATTCGGAATAAACCAGTTCAGTTGACAACTGGGATATTGCAGCCAAATAGCGATTTTCATTGGTCTTAATAAGATTTGTTAGCAATGGTATATATGCTTGAGATTTGAAAAGTTCAACTTTTGCAGTACCACATTGTATTAATAAAACCAGTACTTTGAAATTATTCTGAATGTTTGCCAATGGGTATTGCAACCATTGTTGGTTCCTTGCAACATAAAGAGCACAATCAGAATTGTGTGAGATATATTTTAATAGAATTAAAACCCATTTTTCAGAATCTTTAGATAAAGAAATAAGTACTTGCGTTATTGTGGAATCGGGATATATATGTGGCGTCTTTAACAAGTATGAATACATATGGGTATTAATACTGTTATTAGAAATGTGTTTGCAAAGTGTTTCTCTGTCAATATCAATATTTAATGTAAATATATTACCCAAAAACCTATAAACTTCTTTGACAATATGGACATTGTCAGAAAAAATATACTGAGATAAGATGGAAACTATATCATTATTATATAGTGGAATCAATAAATTATTAGAAAACAAAAATGATAATAAAACCCGGATAAATGATAATGTATTTTGATCATTTTGAATAAAAGGTCTCAACTTTAACAAGATAGAAAAAACAGGGAGGATGAGAGGCAGAGGGAGAGAATTACGGGAATATTTATATAATAAAACTAAAAACTCTTTGATAAATGTGGGCATTAATGTTTTGATTATTCCGAATAAATCAAAAGTAATTGCAGTAGGTCTATTTAAAAAGAGTAATGAGAGGATTGACAATGTGATTTCGCAAAATTGTGGGGTATTAGTTGGCAAATTGAAGAAAAATCCATTATCATAACAAATATCAATTAGGGATTTTGAGGATGAAAGCGCATTATAATACATTTTATATGTAAACAAGCGCATTTTCTCATTCGATAACTCCTTTGAGAAATACTTTTTGGTCAAATCATAGAATTTTGCTGATGTTGAATCATTCATGGATTGGGAAATAGATATAAAGTGTCCAAAGAAAGATGGGTGATTGCAGTTCAATATAATTTGCTCATTAATTGATACAGCATTCGAATGAATAGGGCAAGTCCTGTCAAAAAACTTAGATAGGGAAACAGGAACTAATTTATCATTCTCTTCTTCTTCCTCCTCAACAATAATATTACTACCTCCTCTTTCACTAGCTTTAAGAGAAGATATTATAGCTTCGACATCGCAATATACGGTTGGTAATGGCGGAGGAGATAGTTTCATTTTTTGTTCATTCTCCCTGATTTTTTTAGCCATTATCTCAACCTTTTTATAATCTGCACCTGAATAAGAAACCTGTCCCATGGCAAATTGGTCAAAAATCTCTGTTGCTGTTGGTCTCTCTGCTGGATTCCATGAAATACATTTCAAAATGAGTTGTTGCAATGATTTGGGAGTGTTTCGAGTAAAATCTAATTTAAATTTTCCATCTGTGAGATGTTTTTTAATCTCATCTCTGTGTTTGCCTTCAAATGGAGAGTACTTTTCAGCCATTTCGAAAAGAATGATTCCTAAACCATATATATCAGCCTTTGTACTATAATGAGAGGTATTGTGTACTTCAGGTGCCATAAAAGCAAGGGTTCCGATTTGTTTGGTCATTGGAGCCTTAATGGTCAAGAACCTCGCAATCCCAAAATCTCCGAGTCGAGGCATTTGCTTCTCATCAAGAAAAATATTATTTGATTTCATATCTCGGTGTATTATTTTCATTTCATGTATAGATTCAAGGGCATTTGCAAGGCACATAGCAATAATTGTCTGATGAGTTCCCGAAAGCAGGATTTTGTTAGAGTTTGAGAAAACCAATGTCCTTAACTCTCCTCCTGGTTGATAAACAGTTATTATAGAATAAGGAGGGTGTATAGTAAATCCGACTAATTGAAGTACAAATCGATTATTACACAAAGCTAATGAAGTAACTTCTCTTATATATGATTTTTCCAATCTACTGGTTAAACTTCTTTCGAAAAGCTCCTTAATGGCACAGTTTGCTTCAGTTTTAGCATCAATTGCAAACCAAACTGATCCAAAACCCCCCCTTCCTAGAGGTCGCACGAGTCTAAAGTCTGAAATTACTCGAACATAATGGGGAAATCTTCGTGCCATCTCAATAACACTGTCAGGCATATGATCTAGAGACATTAATAATAAAGAGCACTGAAGGATTTTACTTATCTGGTGTGGGTTCAATTTCAGTTGTTTCATCTGTTTCAAGAGTGTTCTTTGAGGCAACATGATGCTCTTCAAACCATTGATGTTTCAAGACATCCTGTATTTTGAATCTCCTTGATGGGTCTTTTATGAGGCATCCTTTGATAAGATCTAGTAAATTTCCATTGATTCCATAATACCTGGGTGTCTTGAACAATATTTCATTGGGACATCCAAATGGATACTCGAATTTCTTCGCAGTATATAGTAAGACGCCAAAGCTCCATACATCATAGGGGAATGAGATTTCATTACCATTAATGCTCTCAGGCGCTTGGTATTGTTCGGTCCTTTTTATCTGTACTGAGCTGTTGATGTCTGCAAAATATGCCGACCCAAAATCTCCTATAAATACTTCATTATTTGAATTTAAAAACACATTTTCTGGTTTGATATCATTATGGATAATATTGGACGAAGAAATTCTGTTGATCCCTTTTGCTATTTTATACATTACCAATGCTAACTTTTCTTCATCTCTCTTGAATCCTCCTGCTTGAATCATTTCATATAAATCAGTATCGTATCGAGGGTAAATATATACATAGAATTCTCCAAATTGAAAATCATCTAAAAGCTCAACAATATTGGTTGACTTACCTGTGCTTGGAAAGTAAGAAAGCATAATTGATTCGTTTCTACTAGTATCTTCCTTACTTTCAACAATAGGTACAAATTTGGCAACTAACTTTCCAGACCCGCTTTCTCTGTCATAGCATTCATAAACAGTTGAATTTGGACTTTTGTAGATAATATCTCCTATTTTGTATTTTCCTATTTCATTTGAATGAAATCGCTCCATTAGTTTAAAAAATTCTGTCTTTTTGACTATAAACAGTTATGGATATAACCACAAAATGATTTCGCTGATAAACACCTCCATTATTCGCTCGTCTTTTATTCAATCTTGGCTTGTTGAATATTGGGATTCATCTCGGTGGGACCAAGAGTTTGAATCTATGTATAATCTTGGGTTTGATTCCTTAATAATTCAGTCAATTTTTGATGAGACTTATTCTAATGGGCATGGCTCCAAATGGTTTGATGAAACACTAACTAATAGTCGTATTCTATTCCCCTCTCCACATTATCAGATTTCTGGTGTTACTTACATAAGAGATCATTTAAAATTGGCTTTTGAATCTGCTAAAAAGTTCAATATGAAAATCCATATCGGTCTCGCTTATGATAGCCGATTTTGGAAATGGGGATGGACAATTCCTGAGGTTCCAAATGGTGAGAGTGATCTATTTGTTTCCAGTTATCTCAGACAATGGATTGATCACAATGTGAATCAATCTCAGACAATTATAAATGAGATATGGGATATTTATGGTTCGAATTATAGTGAACAAATTGCCTCTTGGTATATGGTTAATGAAATTTGGAACATTGATCAGGGGTGTAAGCAGACAGACAATCAAATACATGCAAAACTATTTGGGCATATGATAAGTGGGTATGTCAATGCATCAGTAAACTACGGAGGCGGGAAACCTATAATGCTTTCCCCTTTTGTGAATTTTGGACTGTCAAATGCAAGTGAGAATTCTGTTTTTTGGACACAGTTGCTTTCTTTTTCTAATATGCGTTCAATAGATATTTTAGCTCCTCAAGACTCCCTTGGGAATAATGAAAATTTTATTTCCACATTTGGTGAATGGATGAGTGGATGGAAAACTGCTGCTGATTCAAAAGGCGTTCAACTCTGGGTCAATAATGAGTGTTTCGGCCCTAACTATGTTTCGGCTTCAATAGAGAGATTTGGACAGCAATATTCTATTACTCATATGTACACAAATAATCACATTATGTTTTCTTGGAATCATTACTATAATCCATTGTATAACTCATCCTTTACTGATTTGAATAATCAGTTCAAAGACTTTTTGGTGACACAGTATAATAATCAACAAAACTGTCCAAGTGCTACATCGCCCCCAGGAAATCCTATCGTTTTGATAGCTGCTTTATTGGTTTTTATTGGTGTTGGTGCCCTCCTATATTTCCGTATCATTAAGAAAGAACCCGATACTTCAGGTTTATCGGTTTAATCGGTCTTTATAAGTAAATGCTCTCTTTTGTTCCTCGCAGCTTTGGAAATATTAAATTTATTGGTAAAGACTTTGAAAAAATTGTGAAAAGTGTTAGGGGAAAAGACTTACTGCATTTGGCTGAAGAGAACCATATTCACATTCCAAATGCATGTGAAGGATCAGGGGCATGCGCCACTTGCCAATTGTACGTTAAAAAAGGGTCAAATGCATTGTCTAAAGCTAAGGATTCTGAATATGATACACTCGATTTCGCTGTGAAACCGAGAGATGAATCAAGACTTGCCTGTCAGGCTATTGTTGATGATGAATCGGCTGATATAGAGGTAGAGATACCCCTCCAATCTAGAAATATAGTTTAAAGCTCTATTTTTTTCATGTTTTAATCGTTTAGTAGAAATTTAATGTCCAATTTTGGGTATTTCAAGGTCGCAATTGTGTCAAAAGATGGGGCAATAATTAGTGCTTACCCGCATGATGATGAGTCTTTAATAAACGAGCTCCGAACAATCGTTAGGAAGCTTGACCCGACTTGTCCAATATCTGTTGTTGAGAAAGCCAATCATGTTGTAACTGCAATTACAGATAGGAATTCTGTTACTTATGCTGTGATTACTGATATTGAAGTCGAGTCTTCTCACTGCGCATCATTTTTGAACTTGCTTAAGCAAAAATGGTATTCCAAATATGGAAATGAAGAGCAAAACTTCACTGAAAACGAGAAAAATGATGAATTTGGTCCCTTGATATCCGAATTATTGAGAAATGAAAACGTTGGTAGAGTGCCAATTGTTAAATCTAACGCCCCTTCGATCGATAGCAACGAAGTTCCAACTATTGAACTTAGAAATGGTGAAGATACTGTTTCAGGTGATCCCGAATCCCTTAAACTTCCATTGACTTTTCCAACTGATCATTATTCTGAAAACATGTTTGCCCTAAGAGCCAAGATCATATGCCAAAGGTACCGCTGCTTAATAATTTTCGTTATTTTGTTTGTCTTAGTGATTCTTCTTGCACTTTGGATTCTCTGTCCTGGATTTGATTTTGTTTCATGTATCAATCCGAAAAAGAAGTAACCGACTAAATTATATGTTTACATTCCTATTTTCTTGGTGGCTTGGGAGGAGGAGGGTTTTGAGTATCAATCTGATTAATCATCATCACTAAATTTTCCTGACGAGCAAGAATCGCAGCCGCAATTCTGGCATTGCTCTCAGCAACTGCTTCTTCAATCGCTGCTTGTAAATCAATTTCGGGTTCTTTTGGTTCGTTAACATGTTCGTCTTTCTCGTTATGATTTGATAGTTTCTCTTTAGATTTCATCCTGGAACTTATAACCTTGGATGGAGTACCACGTGCTGAATCTCCATCATTTCTCCCTGGCTGGGGCTTAATATTCATTTTTCTTGGAGGCATTTGTAAAATGGTCACTTTCCGTAAATATAAAATCTTCATCTGAGTCTGAAGATAGAAACTGGTAGTGTTTCTTACCTGAGCATATTTCCAGTGTATCATTAAGGATAGATTCTGGAATAGTAACAGGGTCGGATTCGAATCCTTTACAATTTGGATCAAAACACTTTTGAACTGCTACACCATGGGATAGTTTGCAAACAATAAAAATCTTATTGGATTTGTGTTCCCTTCCTATATTCCTACAAAATCTGCATCCATCAATAGACAAAAGAAGTGTATTAAAGTGATTGTTGAATAAAGCTTTGGTAATATATCCCGTTGGAGCAAAAGAAGCGAGACAGAAAGATTCTATTAATTTGAATCTAAGATCTGATCTGTGTGGAATTGTGGAACAATGAGTAACATTTTTGCTTTTAATTGGCACTTCATCAATAATAACAGGTTTTTGTTCTGGTAAAACGAAAGCTATTAGGGTCGATTCGAAAAACTCAAGAGAAGAAGTTAATGGGCATGAGTTTTTTCCATCAATTGGATAAAAATGATTCTTTCCCTTGCATTTTTTTGTACTCCATATACATCTAAAGCATCTATTCTTTGAGTAAACTGCTGGGTCTATAATAGAACCGATAACAGGAATAGATAGTATATGTTTTGATACGAAATATCCAACTTGAATACTATCTGCGAAACAAATGGTGGGGCACTTAAACACTAAATGCCTAGAAAACTTTTCAAGTGAAGATCCTTCCAAATGAATCACGGTGATATCATTTTGATTATAGAGTTTTTGCAACACTCCAATGACCTTTTGTATTAGCTCCTCTACCATATCATCACCATTATACTCAGGATGATCTTTAAACAAAAATTCAACATCGAAATATAAGTTGCATGGCTTTCCTTCTGGTATAACTTCATAGTAATGCATAATTGGGCTTTCAAAATCTTTTAGAGTACCAATTAGACTCCAAATATAAACAAGATACTCAAATAAAGCTCGATGTGAAGCTGTAAAAAATCCCCTTTTACCACTCGCGTCTTTTTCGATAGAAAAAATACTCCAACGTTCATCTGTATTAATAATCTTAACATTTTTCAAAAGACTGCCACCTTGACTGATTATTTGGTGTAATTCATGAACATTAGACGAAGCACTCATCCATAGTAGTTTGTTTTTAACCACTAGAGGAAGTTTTTTATTATTAGAATAAAACACATTAGAAGGAATCATCTATTCATTTATTAAACATTTATTAATCAAAAACAAAACTAGAAATGAGACATTTCCATATATGATATATTGGAGAATTTAATGAGTGATGATAATGATGGGATTTTAGAGAGAATATTTCAGAATGAGATTCCTAAAGAAGTGAATATCAAAAAGATAAGGAAAAAGAATTATAAAAAAGCTAATCAAATGAAGCTAAAAGAAGAAATTGAAAAAAATGAAAATGATAGGGAGAGAAAAAAGAAAAAAAACAATGAATTTGGAGATAGAAGCAAAGGAGATGATAATTTTAAAGTGAAAAAGGAGAAAAATGGTGATATTAATGAGGAAGGTTATTTAATGATTGACAATTCAAGGGATAGGAATTATCACATTGATTCTAAATTGGAAGAAAAAGATTCGGAAGAAATAAATATGAATAGATATAAGAGAAATGAAATTATGAATGTTTTAGATATGAAAGTTTTTTCAAATATTCCTGTTCATAGTCTAAAAATTAATAGATTAAGCCGCAATTATTCCGATGCTACTGAGATTAACCAATATGAAGATGAATCATCAGAGGAAGTGAATATGGAATATCGAAGAAAGAAGCATAAGAATAATCAAGAGAAAACAGATAATGAAAATCCTCTTCTAAAGAAGCGTGAATTTGATATGGATCAATCAGAGGAAGTGAACAAGGAAAATCGAAGAAAGAAACATAAGAATAATCAAGAGAAAACAGATAATGAAACTCCTCTTCTAAAGAAACGTGAATTTGATATGGATCGATCAGAAGAAGTGAACAAAGAAAATCTAAAGAAGAAACACAAGAAAAACCAAGAGAAAACTGATGGTGAAACTCCTCTTCTAAAGAAGCGTGAATTTGATATGGATCGATCAGAAGATGAATCATCAGAAGAAGTGAACAAAGAAAATCTAAGAAAGAAACATAAGAAAAACCAAGAGAAAACTGATGGTGAAACTCCTCTTCTAAAGAAGCGTG